>MKWU01000146.1_pt1 | contig 128351 bp, 129 predicted proteins | sample 809101 | NCBI WGS metagenome assembly MKWU01 (sample SAMN05860141, study PRJNA318959) | sponge metagenome | host: Aplysina aerophoba | place: Slovenia: Piran, Adriatic Sea, Gulf of Piran | collected 2013-05-07
AAGGGTATGGCTGTTCGCCATTTAAAGTGGTACGCGAGCTGGGTTTAGAACGTCGTGAGACAGTTCGGTCCCTATCTACCGCGGGCGTTTGAAACTTGAGGGAGGCTGCTCCTAGTACGAGAGGACCGGAGTGGACGTACCTCTGGTGTTCCGGTTGTCACGCCAGTGGCATTGCCGGGTAGCTATGTACGGAAAGGATAACCGCTGAAAGCATCTAAGCGGGAAGCCTGTCCCAAGATTAGGTTTCACTGGACTTCGAGTCCCAGTAGGGCCCTGGAAGAATACCAGGTTGATAGGCTGGATGTGGACGCTCAGTAATGAGTGAAGCTAACCAGTACTAATTGCCCGTGAGGCTTGACCATGCTACTTCAGACCTTCCGCTTGATTGAGCGCTTGTGAATCATCCAAATCTTTTTTCGCCTGGTGACCATAGAGAACTGGTACCACCCGATCCCTTTCCGAACTCGACCGTGAAACGGTTCATCGCCGATGATAGTGTGGGGTTTCCCCATGTGAAAGTAGGACATCGCCAGGCACCTCACATCCGGCCCCGCCTCGTGCGGGGCCGTTTTTGTTTAAGGAGATGAACAGATGCATAATGTAGGGGAATACGTTCTTCCGTTTTCGGGCCAAAATGCTGGTTACCATAGAGCCAAAGTTCCAGGTCGCTCTTCCTGCCGAATTGTGTCAGCAAATAGGTCTACGCGAGGGTGATGTGATGGAAGCATCCGTCGTTGATGGCGGCATTCTCTTCAGCCCCAAAAGGGTGGTGGACCGGAATGCGGTTGCGGATAGGATTGATGAGATTTTTGCGCGAATCAAACCTTCGCCTGAGGATGCTGGCCGTTCCGAAGAGGAAATCATGGAAGAAGTCATCAAGGACATAGCTGAAGCACGAAAAGAGCGGCGTAGCCGCAAGGTGTGAACTGGATAGAAATGTACTCGTTTCAACAGCACGGGTCGAGAGTCCTGTCGCTGATTTTTCTGGCGCGTCTAGTTGTCCAGTCGTCGCGAGTATAATAGTCAAACTCCTCCGTGAGGGGTAAGGAGACTGAGCTAAATGGACAAAATTCACGCTTTCAGCCGGGGTCTGGTGGATGGCCTCACTTCATTCAGGTTCCTTTTTGGGAAGGAAGCGATCAGTTGTCCTGATGCCTTGGATTATAAGAGCGACCTTGAGTGCCTCGGGCGGGATATGCAACAGGCTTTTATCAATGTCTCGGACACCCGGCAAGAAGCCTCTAGCAAATAAGGCGGGAAGCCTTTTTCGTAAAGAAGGTCGCAAGACCCTTATCCGTCAGGAAGAGTTCAAGGGGCCATTGCCTCACCCTGAACTCTATGCGCAGTATGAAAATATCTGCCCGGGGGCGGCGAAGGAAATTCTCGAATACACCAAGTCTGAACAAGAATTCCGCCACAAGGTGGTAGCCAGTGAATTTGGATACCGCCGTCTAGGCATGTTTTTTGCTTTTTTGTTGTGCTTGGTATCAATAGGGGGGGCTGTTTACCTGGCTTCAATTAATCAACTTCTTGTTGCGAGTATGCTAGTCGGGGTGACTATTACCGGAATTGTTGGAGCGTTCATCCAAAAGCGTCAGACTTCAGAATGACCTCGATATCTGAAAATTTGGGAACGATGTGCTGGGGTGGCTTTTTAGCGGTCAAGTTTTTTGACTGAATTTTCTTCTTCCTTGCCGCTGGATGCTGAGCGGATCGCCGAAGCTCTGTCCGAGGAGGTGTGCGCCCGGCTCGGTGAAATCGAGATGATCGATAAGGTCGCTTCTACCAACGATATCCTGTACGACGACGATGTCTGCAACCGGGTGCAGGTCGCACGCCACCAAACCGGGGGCCGAGGCCGTCAGGGTCGGAACTGGGAGACGGCCGACGGAGCCCTTTGCTTTTCGGTATTGCATACTTTCCCGGCACAAGCGCCGGCGGCTTTGGCTCTGTGGGCCGGCATCGCCCTGACCGAGCGCTTGCGAGAGATGGGCCTCGGGCAGCCTTGCCTGAACTGGCCGAACGATTTGATGTACGGTGCTGAGAAATTCGGCGGGATCCTGACCGAATGCCGTGCCCGCGGCGGGCAGACCCGTTGCGTGGTCGGAGTCGGCATCAATGTGGAAGATGTGCCGGAAGTAGACCGTCCGGCAACCTCGATCGCCCGTGCCTGCGGGCAAATCCCCGACCCGAATCACTTGGCCGCCGGCTTGATCGGGGCGGTCTCCGCCTGCCTCGTTCGCATGGACGGTGGCGCTCCGGGTGAACTTAAGGCATACTTTGATTCGTATGACGGTCTCAAAGGCAGCGAGGTGCATGTGACCGGAACAAATCAGACATATACGGGCCGTGCGCTGGGCGTAGACGACCGTGGCTGCCTGCAGGTCGAAGGAGAAGAGGGCGTGCGGCGTTTCGACAGTGCCGACGTGCGCCTGCAACGGCGATGACCCTGCTGCTGGACCTCGGCCACACCCGCGCCAAGCTGGGCGAGGAGCGGGACGGCCAGATCCTGCGGCTCGGGGCCGCCCCGATCTCCGACATCCATCGGCTGCATGCGACGCTGAACAGGCGCCGGGACCCGGAAGAGACCTTGCATGCGGTCTCGACCATGCAGGGCACTCCCGGAGACGAGTTGCGGGAAGGCATCGAGAAGGCGTGGGGCCAGCCAGTGGTTTGGGCCACTTCCGAATCGGCACGTGGGGAGATCGGCCTGCACTACGCGCAACCCGAAACCTTCGGAGCGGACCGGTTGCTGGCGATGCGCGCGGCGCGTCAGCGAACCCATAAAGCCCTCATCGTCGTGGATGCCGGATCCGCTATTGCTGTGGACGGGCTCGCCCAAGACAATCAGCACTGCGGCGGCTGGATCGTCCCGGGCTACTTTCGGCAGAAAGACGGTCTGGGGATGTTGTCCGCTGCCGTTCACGCACCCCCGGTGAGTCCGCGCAGCACCGTCCATGCCGACACGGCCGAAGCGATCGAATCGGGAGTCTGGAAACTCCTGTCCGCAGGCATCGACGCCATGTGCACGCGGTTGCGTGAGGACGTGCTGGGAGAATCCGCCCTGGTCATGCTGACCGGCGGCGATGCCGAGAAGCTTCAGCTTTGGTGCGAGACGCCGATGATTGCGGTGCCGGATCTGGTGCTGGAGGGACTAGTTATTTGTGCGCATTCTTAGAGAACGCTGAGGCACTCTCTCCCTAAATTGTTTATTTGCCTATTACCTAGTTGCCGGTAAACCAGTTTTCCAGCTGGAGCCCTTTTACTTGAGAGAAATGCTTTTGGTTATTGCCCACGAGTGTCGCATCAAGTACCAGAGCATGGGAGGCAATCATCGCGTCAGCAAATCCAATGGGCTTCCCTTCTTCACCCGGCGTTCACTGATTGAAAATATATCGGGGCGTTCGGCCAGAAAATCGTCACCCACCGGATCGCTCTCATCGTTCAGCGTCAGCCAGGACTTGCGCACGGGCTCCAGAATCAGCCTTTGCCCAACTTTTTGCATGGCAACCTCAGTGACGCCCTCAAAGGCAAAATCCTTGGGGATGCGGACAGCCTGGCTACGGCCGTTCTTGAAAATCTTTGCAGTACGCATAGCGCCCTCCCATATAATGTGCCGCAGCATATACCATTTGGAATGTACGGGAAAATAAACCCCATTGGTGTTGCCTGACCGTGCAAACTCGACGCCGGGCCGGGGTCGGTCTGCACCTGAGTTCCCTCCCGGGCGAATACGGCATCGGCGAACTGGGCCACCACGCATACCGCTTTATCGACACACTGGCCTCGATGGGCTTCGGCGTTTGGCAGTTCCTGCCGGTCGGGCCGGTCGGCTACGCCGATTCTCCCTACCAGTCGCCGTCCACCTACGCCGGCAACCCTTTGCTGATCGACCTGGAAGCGTTGCGCGACCAGGGATTCGTCAAGGATGATGAGCTTTCGCCCTTCCGGGGTTTGCCCCGCGAGCGGGTGGATTTTCCCGCATTGCTCCCGCTCAAGCTGGAATTGCTGGCCCGCGTTGGCGAACGCTTCGAGATGGCGGCCTCGCCGGCGCAGCGGCAGGCGCGGGATGAGTTCGTGGCCGTCCACGATCCGGCCTGGCTGCATGACCATGCATTGTTCGAGATCCTGAGGAACCGGTATCGCCAGCGCCCCTGGCCCGAATGGGACGAGCCTCACGCGATGCGCGACCCCGAAGCCCTGCGGGAAGTCGAAAGGACGGCTCGGGCAGAGCTGGAGAGCCTCAAGTCCGTCCAGTTCCTGTTCTTCGAACAGTGGCGGAAGCTCAGGGAATACGCGAACGAACAGGGTGTGCGCCTCATGGGCGACCTGCCGATCTATGTTGCGCTGGACAGCGCGGACACCTGGGCGAATCCTGAGCTGTTCCAGCTGGACGAAAGCCGGAGCCCGACTTGCATCGCCGGCGTCCCGCCGGACTACTTCAGCGAAGACGGGCAGTGCTGGGACAACCCCCTCTACGACTGGGAGCGGCATGCGGCCGACGGCTACCGGTGGTGGATCGCCCGGGTCCGCCACGCCATCGCCCTGGCCGACCTCGTCCGGCTGGACCACTTCCGGGGCCTGGAGTCCTACTGGGCCATCCCGGCCGGGGCGGAGAACGCACGGGACGGCGAATGGAGGCCCGGCCCGGCGGGGGATCTTCTCGATGCGTTGCGCGACGCCCTGGGAGACCTGCCCATCATTGCCGAAGACCTCGGCATCATCACGCCGGAAGTCGAGGCGCTGCGCGACCAGTACGGACTTGCCGGCATGAAGGTCCTGCAGTTCATGGTGACCCAAAAGAAATTCGATCCCGCATTGATCCCCGAGAACTCCGTGTGCTACACCGGCACGCACGACAACGACACGACGGTGGGCTGGTTCCAAAACGGGCTGGAGGAGGCGCCGCAACTCCAGTCCAACGTCCTGCGGCACACGCAGGGCAGCCCGGAGACGATCCATCAGGACCTGATCCGTCTCGCTTTCTCCACGGCGGCCGGTCTTGCCGTCATTCCCATGCAGGATTTCCTGGGCCTGGATTCGCAGGCACGGATGAACACGCCGGGCACGGTCACCGGGAACTGGAGCTGGCGCCTCAAGGACGGGCAGGTCACTCCTGAAGTGCGCGAATGGGTACAAGGGGCGCTCAGCGAATCCGCCCGGAGTTAGAAAACCGGCACAGACCCTGCAACGTGCGATCAGCCCCTAAATCCAATATAATCAGCATTCCGCCGCATTCCGCGACGGCTCCCCGAAGACGGGCAACAGGGGAACACCCCGGGATTGCGGCCATGGACACCGCCGAAACTCGTTTTATCAGTCGCCTGACAAGGTCGACGGTGGCGCTGGTGCTTGCCGGAGGCAAGGGCTCCCGGCTGCATGAACTCACGCAGTGGCGCGCCAAGCCGTCGGTGCACTTCGGCGGCAAATTCCGCATCATCGACTTCCCGCTTTCGAACTGCATCAATTCGGGTCTGCGCCGGGTCGGCGTGCTGACCCAGTACAAGGCGCACTCGCTGATCCAGCACCTGGTGCACGGCTGGAGCCGCTTCTCCCTGGGCAGCAAGGAATTCGTCGAGGTCCTGCCGGCCTCGCAGCGGGTCGGCGGCGAGTGGTACCGCGGCACGGCGGACGCGGTCTTCCAGAACCTGGACATCATCCGCACGCACGACCCGGAACTGGTGTTGATCCTGGCGGGAGACCATGTCTACAAGATGGACTACGGCCCGCTGCTGGCCGCGCATGCGGAGAGCGGGGCGGACATGACCGTGTGCTGCCTCGAAGTGCCGATCGAAGAGGCGGCCGGACAGTACGGCGTCATGACCGTCGACGAGACGGGCAAGATCATCGCCTTCGACGAAAAGCCCGAGAACCCGTCCCCCGTCCCGGGAAAGGAAGGGGTGTGCCTGGCGTCCATGGGGAACTACGTGTTCAACACCGATTTCCTGTACGAGCAGGTCATCAAGGACTCCGACGACCCCGACAGCGCGCACGACTTCGGGCACAACATCATCCCCTCGATCATCAAGAACTGCGAGGTTTATGCCTATCCCTTCCGCGACCTGGAGACGGGCGCACAGGCGTACTGGCGCGACATCGGGACGCTGGACGCCTTCTGGGAGGCGAACATGGAACTCATCGAGGTCGCCCCCCAGCTGGACATGTACGACAAGAACTGGCCGATCATGACGCACCAGAAGAACTACCCGGCCGCCAAGTTCGTGTTCGACGAAGAGGATAAGCGCGGGGAGGCCATCGACTCCATGATTTCAGGCGGCTGCATCGTCTCGGGCACCCGGGTGAAGCGTTCGCTGTTGTTCTCCAACTGCCGGATCGATGCCCGGGGCACGATCAAGGATTCGTTGCTGCTCCCGGACGTCAAGATCGGCCGGAACTGCCGCATCGAGCGGGCCATCCTCGACCGCGGGGCGGTCATCCCGGACGATTCCGTCATCGGCGTGAACCCTGACGAAGACCGCCGCCGCGGATTCCGCATCACGCCCAAGGGCATCACACTCGTCACGCCGGACATGCTGGGTCAGAAGCTCCACTTCACCCGCTGAATCCCGGATCCCCCATGAGTTCGGCACGGAACATCCTGTTGCTGGCTGCAGAGAACGGCGCCTTGCCGCACGGCAAGGTCGGCGGCGTGGGGGACGTCATGCGCGAACTGCCGATCGCGCTGGCCCGCCGGGGTCTGGAACCCGTCGTGCTGACGCCGGCATACGGCCTGCTCGACGAATTTCCCGATACGAAACAGATCGCATCCGTGAACGTGGGATTCGGCGGCGTGGCGGAATCGGTCGACCTCTACGAAATCCCCCTGGATCCCGACACCGGCGTACGCCACTGCGTCCTGGACCATGCCTGCTTCCAGCCGAACGGACCCGGCATCATCTACTGCGACGACGGGGATGACGCGCCGTTCGAGACGGACGGCGGAAAGTTCGCGTTCTTCTGCGCCGCGGCGGCTGCAGCGATTTGCGAGGGGGCCCTGGAGGCGCCCGACGTCGTCCATCTCCACGACTGGCCGGCCGCGCTGTTCCTGGCCCTGCGGGAGTTCGACCCCGTCCTCTCGCCCCTGAAGAAAATCCGCACGGTCTACACGATCCACAACCTGGCGCTGCAGGGCGTCCGCCCGCTGGACGGCTATGATTCCTCGCTGCACGCCTGGTTTCCGCACCTGACGTTCGAGACGGAAACCGTCGCGGACCCTCGCTGGGAAGATTGCGTCAATCCCATGGCCGCCGCGATCCGCCTGGCCGACGGCGTCAACACGGTCTCGTCCGTCTACGCCGAGGAGATCACCCGCCCGAGCGCGCCGGAACGCGGCTACAGCGGCGGCGAGGGCCTTGAGGAAGACCTGGGGAAGGCGCAGTCGGAAGGCCGCCTCGCCGGCATCCTGAACGGCTGCGAGTATCCGGAGCAACCGGCCCCGGCACCGGAATGGTCCCGCGTGGTGGAAGTCATGCAGTCCGAACTCATGCGCTGGCAGGGCGAGCAAGGAGAGATTCGGGCGCACGCACGGGCGACCGAGCGGCTCGACACGCTTTCATCCCGGCGCCCCGGCATCCTGCTGACCAGCATCGGGCGCATCGCGACGCAGAAGGTGCAGTTGCTCCGCGAGGAGGCGGGCGAGGGCGGCAGCGCCCTGGCCACCCTGCTCGAATCTCTCGGCGACGACGCGTGGTTCATCATGCTCGGCACCGGCGACCCCGACTGCGAGGCGTTCCTGGCCGACCATGCGGCGGTGCACCCGAACTTCCTGTACCTGCAGGGCTACTCCGACGAGTTGTCGGATTTGCTGTACCGGGCTGGCGACCTGTTCCTCATGCCGAGCCAGTTCGAGCCCTGCGGCATCAGCCAGATGATCGCCATGCGGGCCGGGCAGCCCTGCGTGGTGCACGGAGTCGGCGGCCTCAAGGAGACCGTCGAAGACGACGTGACCGGTTTCACGTTCGGCGGGGACACGCCCCGGATGCAGGCGGCCAGCTTTCTCGACCGGGTCCGGGAGGCGCTTGAGCTTCGCCGGTCCTCGCCCGAGCGATGGGAAAAGATATGCCGTGCGGCCGCCGCCGCACGCTTCGACTGGGATGCCAGTGCGGCCAAGTACGAACAGGTGCTTTATGAAAGCGGCCACGCCTGAGTCCGTCTGCGACCCCGCAATCCTGAAGGCCGTCGCCGCCGGCCGGCACGGCGATCCCTTTTCGTTCCTCGGGCCCCACAAGGTCGGATCTTCCCGGGTGGTGCGGTGCTTCCAGCCGGGCGCGAGTGAGATAGACCTGATCGTCGCGGAGGGTCAAGTCCTGGCACGGATGGAACGGCAGGGCTCGGGCGACGTCTTCGTTGGACCACTCCCGCCGCGCAGCCGGCGCTACTGCCTGCGCATCACCAACGAGCACGGCACGTTCGAGACCGAAGACCCGTACCGGTTCCCGTCCCCGCTCGGCGAACTGGACATGCACCTGATCGGGCAGGGCCAGCATCAGCGCCTGTACGACAAGCTGGGCGCGCATCCGGTGAAACTCCTCGGGGTCGAGGGCGTGCACTTTGCGGTGTGGGCGCCGAACGCCAGCCGCGTGAGCGTGATCGCGGACTTCAACGAATGGGATGGGCGCCGGCACGTCATGCGGTTCCACCCGGGCATCGGCGTATGGGACATCTTCATTCCGGGGGCCGGTCCGGGCACTTGCTACAAATTCGAACTGCTGGACGCGGCGGGCGAACTCCTGCCGCTGAAGTCGGACCCCTTCGCGCAGTTCTCGGAATCCCCGCCGGGCAACGCCTCCATCGTCTACGAAAGCCATCACGCCTGGCAGGACGGCGACTGGATGTCCGGGCGCGGCCGGGCGCTGGCGCTAGACCGCCCGCAGTCCACCTACGAGGTGCACCTGGGTTCGTGGCGCCGGAATTCGCTGGAGGGCGACCGCTGGCTCAGCTACCGGGAACTGGCCGAGGAACTGGTCGGTTATGTCTCCGACATGGGGTTCACGCACGTCGAGCTGCTGCCGGTGTCCGAGCATCCGTTCGACGGCTCCTGGGGCTACCAGCCGGTCGGCCTTTACGCCCCGACCTGGCGCTTCGGCGAGCCGGACGACCTGAGGTACCTGGTCGACCGTTTCCACCAGGCGGGCATCGGCGTCATCGTGGACTGGGTCCCGGCGCATTTTCCGCGCGACCCGAACGGGCTCGGGCGCTTCGACGGCACCGCCCTGTACGAACACGAGGACCCGCGCCGCGGCGAGCATGCCGGCTGGGACACGCTGATCTACAACTATGGCCGCAACGAAGTGGTCAACTACCTGGTCAGCAACGCGCTGTTCTGGGTGGACGAATTCCACTTCGACGGCCTGCGGGTCGATGCGGTCGCCTCGATGCTTTACCTCGACTACGCGCGCGAGCCCGGGGAGTGGCTGCCGAACGAGCAGGGCGGCAACGAGAACCTTGAGGCGGTGGCGTTCCTGCGCCGCCTGAACGAGGAGGTCCACCTGCGCGGCGCGGTGACGATCGCGGAGGAGTCGACCGCCTGGCCGGGCGTCTCCCGGCCGACCTACGCGGGCGGCCTCGGTTTCAGTTACAAATGGAACATGGGCTGGATGAACGACACCCTGCTCTACATGAGCAGGGATCCGGTCCACCGAAAATACCACGAGGACGCCATGACCTTCGGCCTGCTGTACGCCTTCCACGAAAATTTCGTGCTGCCGCTGTCGCACGACGAGGTGGTGCACCAGAAGGGCTCCCTGATCGGCCGCATGGGCGGGGACGAGTGGGGCGAGTTCGCGAGCCTGCGCACGTATTTCGGCTACATGTACGGGCACCCGGGGAAGAAACTGCTGTTCATGGGCGGCGAGTTCGCCCAGCGGGACGAGTGGGATCACGACCGGTCGCTGGACTGGCACCTGTGCGACGTGCCGATGCACGCGGGCGTGCAGCGGCTGGTGCGCGACCTCAACCGGGTGTACGCCGACACCCCCGCCCTGTACGAGAGGGACTTCGAGCCGGGCGGGATCGAATGGATCGACGGCGACGAGAACGTCCTGTCGTGGCTGCGGCGCGCGCACAACGGCGACCTGATCCTCGTCATCATGAACTTCGTCCCCGTGGCGCGCCGGAACTACCGCATCGGCGTCCCGCAGGACGGCGCCTACGCGGAAGTCCTCAATACCGACGCGGAAGCCTACGGCGGCAGCGGGCACGGCAACCTGGGGATCGTGCAGGCCCGCCCGGAGGGCTGCCACGGGCGGCCGTTCTCGCTTGAACTGACCCTGCCGCCGCTTTCGACCATCATGCTGAAGCCGACGCCGTCGGTGTAGGATTGCGCGATGAGTTCCGACCTCAAGGAATCCCGGGCGGCCGAGAACCTCCACATCGTGCCGGCTTCGACGCTGGACATGGGCGCGGACGCGTTGCTGGAGGACTTCGTGCGCCACTGCAACCGCACGCTCGGCCGGCGCGACATCCCGGTCGACTCCCCGCTGGTCTGCCAGGCCCTGGCCTACGCGGTGCGCGATCGCCTGATGGAGCGCTGGAACCAGACCAGCTACGCCATGCTGGAGGCGGACAGCCGCCGGGTGCACTACCTGTCCCTCGAATACCTGATGGGACGGCTGCTGGACAACGCGCTGCTGAACCTTGATCTCCGGGACGCCTGCGAGGAAGCCCTGCAGCGCCTGGGCATCCCGCTGGATTCCGTGCTGGGGCACGAGCACGATGCGGGCCTCGGCAACGGCGGCCTGGGGCGGCTGGCCGCCTGCTTCCTCGACAGCTGCGCCACGCTCGGCCTTCCGGTCATCGGCTACGGCCTGCGCTACCGCTACGGCATGTTCCGGCAGCGCCTCGAGAACGGCCACCAGGTCGAGGATCCCGACCCCTGGCTGGTCGGGGGCTATCCCTGGGAGATCGCGCACTTCGAGTTTTCGCAGGTGGTCCGCTTCGGCGGGCGCCGGGAAACCTTCACCGATGCAAACGGGCAGCCGCGCGAGCGCTGGGTCGACACGCACGACGTCCTGGCCGTGCCCTACGACGTGCCGGTGCCGGGCTATCGCAACGGCACCGTCAACACGCTGCGGCTGTGGTCGTCCAAGGCGACCGATGCCTTCGACCTGGAAGAATTCAACGCGGGCGGCTATGCCGATTCGGTGGCCGCGAAGAACCGCGCGGAAACCATCACCATGGTGCTCTACCCCAACGCCGCGAGCGAGAACGGCCGGGAGCTGCGGTTGCGCCAGCAGTACTTCCTCGCGTCCGCCAGCCTGCAGGACACCCTGCGCCGCTGGACGTTCGAGCACGGAACGGACTTCTCCGGCTTCGCCGACAAGAACTGCTACCAGTTGAACGACACGCACCCGGCCATCGCCGTGCCCGAACTCATGCGCCTGCTGATCGACGATCACGGGCTGGACTGGGACGGGGCCTGGGCGATCACGTCCAGGACCATGGCCTACACCAATCACACGCTGCTGCCGGAAGCCCTGGAATGCTGGCCGGTCGCGATATTCGAGCGGCTGCTGCCGCGGGTGCTGGAACTCATCCGCGACATCAATACGCGCTTCCTGGCCGAAGTCGAACAGCGCTGGCCCGACGATCCCGACCGGATCCGGAGAATGTCCCTGTTCGGGGACGGCGACGAGCCGGTGATCCGGATGGCCTACCTCGCCCTCGTCGGCAGCTTCTCCGTCAACGGGGTGGCCGAACTCCATTCCCGGCTGCTGCGGGAGGGCCTGTTCCGGGACTTCAACGAGCTGTGGCCCGGGAAGTTCAACAACAAGACCAACGGGGTCACGCAGCGGCGCTGGCTGGCGGCCTGCAACCCCGGCCTCTCCAGGCTCATCACGGAGACCCTCGGCGAAGGCTGGATCACGGACCTGCACCAGTTGCAGGGACTGAAGGAGCACGCGGACAATCCCGACTTCCAGCGGATGTGGCGCGACGAGAAACTCCTGAACAAGCAGCGTCTCGCGGCCCTGATCGAATCGCGGACGGGGATGCGGATCGACACCGGGATGCTGCTCGACGTGCAGGTGAAGCGGATCCACGAATACAAGCGGCAACTGCTGAACGTCCTGCACGCGATCCATCTCTACGACCGCATCCAGCGCGGCGACGCGGCCGGCGACCCCCCGCGTGCGATCCTCCTCGGCGGCAAGGCGGCGCCCGACTACGTCATCGCGAAGCGGATCGTCAAGTTCGCCAACGAGGTCGCCCGGGTGATCAACGCCGACCCCGAGACCGAAGGCCGGCTGCGCCTCGTGTTCATTCCCGACTACAGCGTGTCGACCATGGAGGTGATCTGCCCGGCGGCGGATCTTTCGGAACAGATCTCCGTGGCCGGAAAGGAGGCGTCCGGGACCGGCAACATGAAGTTCATGATGAACGGGGCGATCACCATCGGGACGCTGGATGGCGCGAACATCGAGATCCGCGACGCCGTCGGCGACGAAAACTTCTTCCTGTTCGGGCTGACGGTCGAGGAGATCGAGGCACGGCGCCCCGACTACGACCCGCAGTCGATCATCGACGCCGACGCGGACTTCTCGCGCGTGATGCAGTTGGTGGAGAGTGCGCATTTCGACTGCACCGAGGACGGCGTGCTCGACGCCATCGTGCATGCGATCAAGACCCCGGACGACCCCTGGATGACCGCGGCGGACTTCCGCTCCTTCATCGACGCGCAGAAAAGGGCGGGGGAGGCGTACCTCGACGTCCCGCGCTGGACGCGGATGAGTATTCTCAATACTTCGGCTTCCGGGCAGTTCTCCACGGATCGCACCATCACGGACTACAACCGCGAGATCTGGAAGCTGACGCCCCTCACGCCGTGATCGAGGCCGGCTCTCCCGCGCCGCTCGGCGCGACCTTCGATGGCGAAGGCACGAACTTCGCCCTGTTCTCCGAACACGCCGAAGCGGTCGAGCTCTGCCTGTTCGACGGGCAGGATCACGAGGTGACGCGCATCGGCTTGCCGGAAAGAACGGGGAATGTCTGGCACGGCTACCTGTGGGGCTGCCAACCCGGGCAACGCTACGGCTACCGCGTCCACGGCCCCTGGGATCCGGCGGCGGGGCGGTTCTTCAACCCCGACAAGCTGCTGCTCGACCCGTATGCGCGCGAACTGTCCGGCCCGCTGAAGTGGGCGCCGGAAGTGTTCGGGTTCGACCGGGATGGCTCGGACGGCCGCATGCGCCGGAATTCCGCCGACAGCGCACCCTTCATGCCGAAGGGCGTGGTGCACGGCGCGGGCGGGGCGCCCGGGACGCGCCGGCCAGTCCCGTGGGCGGAGACGATTCTCTACGAGACGCACGTGCGCGGCTACACCATGCGCCACCCCGCCGTCCCCGAACCGGACCGGGGCAGTTTTCGCGGCCTGCGCAACCGGGAGGTGCTGGATTACCTCAAGGCGCTCGGAATCACCACCGTCGAGCTCATGCCCGTGCAGGCGTTCGTCGACGAACACTTCCTGGTCGAGCGCGGGCTTTCGAACTTCTGGGGCTACAACACCCTCGGGTTCTTCGCGCCGGAACCGCGCTACCTGCGCGGCGGGAGCCTCTCCGAATTCCGGGAGATGACGGACGCGATCCACGAGGCCGGCCTGGAGGTCGTCCTCGACGTCGTCTACAACCACACGGCGGAAGGCGACCGCCTGGGGCCGACGCTCAGTTTCCGCGGCATCGACAACCCCAGTTACTACCGCCCGACGGCGGAAGACCCCGGCGAATACGTCAACGACACCGGCTGCGGTAACACCCTGAACGCGGATCACCCGCAGGTGAGGCGCCTGATTCTCGACAGCCTGCGCTACTGGACGACGGAGATGGGCGTCGACGGGTTCCGCTTCGACCTCGCGACGGTGCTGGGGCGCGGCGCGGAAGGCTTCGACCGGCAACACCCTTTTTTCCTGGAATTGCAACAGGATCCGGTGCTTTCGGACATCAAGCTGATCGCGGAGCCGTGGGATGTCGGATCGGACGGCTATCAGCTTGGAGGCTTTCCTCCGGGATGGGCCGAGTGGAACGACCGCTACCGGGATGCCGTGCGGCGGGCATGGCGCGGCGACAAGGGCGGACTGGAGGGATTCGCGGCCGGCCTCCTGGGCTCGGCGGAGATCTTCGAGGCGGAAGGCCGCAAGCCCTGGGCTTCCGTCAATTACGTGGCAAGCCATGATGGCTTCACCGCGCAGGACCTTGTGAGTTACGAGGTTCGCAGCAACGAGGCCAACGGGGAAGGGAACCGCGATGGGCACGAACACAACTACAGTTGCAATTACGGCGTCGAAGGTCCGACCGACAATGCGGGGATCCGCGCCGTGCGGCGGCGGCAGCGCCTGAATCTTCTCGCGAGCGTGCTGCTGTCGCAGGGCACCCCGATGCTGCTGGCCGGCGACGAGTTCGGGAACTCCCAGGGCGGGAACAACAACGCCTACGCGCAGGATAACGAGACCGGCTGGCTGGACTGGTCGGGCCTGGCCGGGGATCCGGATTTCCAGGCACAGGTGCGGGCGCTGATCCGGCTGCGTAATACGGTGGCGCTGCTACGCCAGGGAGATCACCTGCACGGCCATGCGACGAATCCGGATGGGTGGCGCGACGTGGAATGGCTGGGGGCCGACGGTGAGCGGCTCAAGGAGGCTGCCTGGGGCGACGCGCAGGCGCTGAGCGTGCTTTTGTGTGACACGCGGGAGGGCAGGTTCGGCGAGGACGAAGTGCAGGCGGCGGCGGTGCTGCTGAATGTTTCCGAGTCGGAGGTGGAGCTGGTCCTGCCCCGGGTGGCGGACACCGGGACCTGGCACTGCGTGTTTGCGAGCCACGAAGGGGAGCGCCCAGGCTGGACAGAAGGCCGGGCCGTCCGGCTCGACGAACGGAGCTGCGCCTGTTTCCTGTTCGCAGAGGCTCCGCCGGGTTGAATGCCGGTTCCGTAGAATGGGGTGGGGCTTGGGCTCTGCCGCACCGTCCTGGGATGAAACAGAAAATCCGCACCCACCCTTTGCCGTGAATTCCGCTCGGAACTCCGGGGCTCCGCCCGCACCATCGCTGGACATCCACTTCGGGGACAACCTTTCCATCCTGCGCAGATTCGAAGAAGAGACGTTCCACCTGGTCTACATCGACCCGCCGTTCAATACCGGCAAGACCCAGTCGCGGGCGCAATTGAAGACGATCCGGGACGCTGATGGCGACCGCACCGGCTTCCAGGGCAAACGGTACCGGACCACCCGGCTCGGCAGCCTGGAATTCAAGGACACCTTCTCCGACTACCTCGAATTCCTCGGGCCGAGGCTTCAGGAGGCATACCGGCTCCTGCATCCGGCAGGCTCGCTGTTCCTCCACGTCGACTACCGGGAGGTGCACTACTGCAAGGTTCTGCTGGACCAGATCTTCGGCCGGGAGTGCTTCATCAACGAGATCGTCTGGGCGTACGACTACGGGGGAAGGTCCCGGAAACGCTGGTCGCCCAAACACGACAACATCCTCTGGTACGCGAAGGATCCCAAGGACTACACGTACCGCTACGACGACATCGACCGGATTCCCTACATGGCTCCCGCTCTGGTGGGGCCGAAGAAGGCCGCCCGGGGCAAGACGCCGACCGACACCTGGTGGCAGACGGTGGTCAGCCCGACCGGAAAAGAGAAGACGGGCTACCCGACGCAGAAGCCGCGGGCGATCCTGGACCGGATCGTGAAGGTTCACTCCAACCCCGGGGACCGGGTGCTCGACTTCTTCGCGGGCAGCGGGACGACCGGGGAAGCCGCGGTGCGAGCCGGGCGCAGCGCGGTGCTCATCGACAGTCATCCCGCCGCAATTCGGGTCATGAAAAAGCGGCTTGCATTCGCCGGGCCAAAGCTGCACGGCATGAGGCGGATTCCTTCGCTTCGGCAGCGCGACAGGCGGGATGCCCGAAAACCGAGTAGGGTATAATGCGCCGTCGAAAACGCACCCCGTCCTGGGCTGCGTTTTTTGATTGACCGAAACATCGAACAACCACCAAAATCTCCCAGCATGAAAATCGGGATTCCGAAAGAAATCCGCCCAGGTGAGAACCGGGTGGCGATTTCCCCAGAGGCCATCAAGAAATTGACCGGCATGGGGATTGAGGTCGTGGTGGAGGCCGGTTGCGGAACCGGTTCCTGCGTGACCGACGAACAATACCAGGAAGCCGGCGCCAGCGTCGCACCGGACGCCGCCGCCACTCTCGGCGACGCGGACCTGGTCTTCAAGATCCAGCGGCCGATGACGGCCGAGGAAGGGACGGACGAGATCGCCCTGATGAAGGAAGGCGCGACCTTGGTCGGCCACCTGGCGACCCTCTCCAGCCCCGACTCCGCGCAAAGCTACAACGCGCGCAAGCTCACCACCTTTGCCATGGACCTGATGCCGCGCATCAGCCGCGCGCAGTCCATGGACGTGCTCTCCTCGCAGAGCAACCTGGCCGGCTACAAGGCGGTCGTGGATGCCGCCACCGAGCACGTCAGTGCTTTCCCGATGATGATGACTGCGGCCGGAACCGTAGCGCCCGCCCGCGTGTTCGTGATGGGTGTCGGCGTGGCCGGACTTCAAGCCATCGCCACCGCCAAGCGCCTCGGCGCGGTAGTCACCGCCTACGACGTGCGACCCGCGACCCGCGAGCAGGTCGAAAGCCTGGGCGGCAAGTTCCTGATCGTGGACGAGGAAGCGATGAAGGACGCCGAGACCTCCGGCGGCTACGCCAAGGAGATGACCGAAGAGTACAAGCAGAAGGAACGTGAAGTCCTCGCCAATCACGTCAAGGACCAGGACATCATCATCACCACCGCGCTCATCCCGGGCCGTCCGGCACCGATCCTGGTGACCCGCGAGATGGTCGAGTCGATGAAGCCGGGTTCGGTGGTTGTCGACCTGGCGGTCGAGACCGGCGGCAACTGCGAATGCGCCGAACGCGGCGTGGTCGCCGAGCACCAGGGCGTGCGCATCATCGGTTACGACAACATGCCGGCACGGCTCGCCCGCGACGCGAGCAACCTGTTTGCCAAGAACATTCTTAATTTCCTGACCCCGCAGATCGACGCGGAGAACGGCGCCCTCAACCTCGACTGGGAGGATGAGACGGTCGCCGAAACCGTGCTGACGCGCGATGGCGAGGTCGTCAATGCCCGGATCAAGGAGTTGATGTCATGATGCTCGACGCCACCGTATTCACCCAGGGCCTGATTCAGGTCTCGGAAGTCGCGAGCTTCGCGATGTCCGTAGCCGGTGCGGGAGATGCCGCGGCCGGGGGAACCTCGTTCCTGAACCTGTTCAGCGTTTTCGTGTTGGCCTGCTTCGTCGGCTTCTATGTGGTGTGGAGCGTGACTCCGGCACTGCATTCGCCGCTGCTGGCGGTCACCAACGCCATCTCTTCGGTCATCATCGTCGGCGGCCTGCTGGCCGCGGGCCCGGCAGCCGAACTGGCAGACGTGGATTTCTCCAGCCTGATGGGCTTTTTGGCCGTCACGCTGGCCTCGGTCAACATCTTCGGCGGGTTCCTGGTGACCCAGCGGATGCTGGCCATGTTCAAGAAGAAGAAATAAGCGGGCGAGGATAAAGACATGAGCGCAAGCTGGACCGGATTCGCTTACTTAGTCGCCGCCGTGTGTTTCATCATGGCGTTGCGCGGGCTGTCGTCGCCGACCTCGGCGCGTCAGGGCAACGTGATGGGCATCATCGGCATGGTCATCGCCGTGGTCACCACATTGCTGGACCCAGAGGTGATCAGTTACGAAATCATTCTCGCCGGCATCCTCGTCGGCGGCTCGATCGGGACGCTGGTGGCGTTCCGCATCAACATGACGGCGCTGCCGCAGTTGGTGGCGGCTTTCCACTCCCTGGTCGGTATGGCCGCGGTGCTGGTGGCGGTCGCTGCGTTCTACAACCCGGAAGCCTACGGCATCGGCAGCTTCGGCGCCATCGGCACGGCCTCACTGATCGAAATGAGCATCGGTGCCGCCGTCGGCGCGATTACCTTCTCCGGCTCCGTGGTGGCGTTTGCCAAGCTGCAGGGCCTGGTCAGCGGCAACCCGGTGGTGTTCCCCGGGCAGCATCCGCTGAACGCAATCATCGGCATCGCTATCGTCGCGCTGGTCTTCGGGCAGGACCCGACCTCGTTCTGGGCGATCGTGATCCTGGCTTTCTTGATCGGCTTTTTGATCATCATCCCGATCGGTGGTGCGGACATGCCGGTCGTCGTGTCCATGCTGAACTCCTATTCCGGCTGGGCCGCATGCGGCATCGGCTTCACCCTGAGCAACATGGCGCTGATTATTACCGGCGCCCTAGTCGGCTCGTCCGGTGCCATCCTGAGCTATATCATGTGCAAGGGCATGAACCGATCCATCTTCAACGTATTGTTGGGCGGATTCGGCGGCGACACGGTGGCGGCCGCTGCACAGCAGGGCGGCGAGAGCCGCTCGGTCAAGCGGGGCAGTGCGGATGACGCAGCCTTCATCATGAGCAACGCCAACAAGGTCATCGTGGTGCCGGGATACGGCATGGCCGTGGCCCAGGCACAGCACGCGCTGCGGGAAATGGCCGACCTGCTGAAGGAGAAAGGCGTCGACGTCAAGTACGCCATCCACCCGGTGGCCGGGCGCATGCCGGGTCACATGAACGTGCTCCTGGCGGAAGCCTCGGTGCCGTACGACGAAGTCTTCGAGCTCGAAGAAGTCAACCATGAGTTCTCGACCGCCGACGTGGCGTTCGTGATCGGTGCCAATGACGTCACCAACCCGTTGGCGAAGACGGATCCGACCAGCCCGATCTACGGCATGCCGATTCTGGATGTCGAGAAGGCGGCGACGACCCTGTTCATCAAACGCTCTCTGGGCTCCGGCTACGCCGGCGTGGACAACGAACTGTTCTTCCGCGACAAGACCATGATGCTGTTCGGGGACGCCAAGAAGATGACCGAGGAAATTGTTCAGGCCCTGAACTAATTGAGCCTGCTAGACATTCTCGGCCTGCTGCGCCAGCAGCATTCCACCCCCCTGAGAAACAGCCGTTTCGGCTGGTGGCCCGCGCGCAGCGCCTTCGACCTGATGGTCGGCGCGGTCCTCACGCAGAATACCGCCTGGGTCAACGTCGAGAAATCCATCGCCCGCCTGCGCGAGGCTGGTTGCCTCGACGCCAAGGCGATCCTGGCCCTGTCGCCTGAACAACTGGCTGAACTGATCCGTTCGTCCGGCTACTACAACGTCAAACAGAAACGCCTGCGCGCCCTGTGCCGGTGGTACTGGGAAAAGGGGCCGCTGCACCGGCTGAAGCGGCGGGAGACCGAGGAGTTGCGGGCCGAACTGCTGTCCGTGCATGGGGTCGGCCCGGAGACGGCGGACGACATTCTTCTGTACGCCCTCGGCCGGCCGGTGTTCGTGGTGGATGCCTACACCCGGCGGGTATTCTCAAGGATGGGCCTGGTGTCGTCGCGGGTTGGCTACGAGGAGTTGCGCCAACTGTTCGAGCGCGAATTGCCGCGCGACGCAAAGTTGTACAACGAGTACCACGCGCGCATCGTGCTGCACGGCAAGCGGGTTTGCCTGGCGCGCGAGCCGCGCTGCGGGGAATGCCGCCTGCGGTCCCGCTGCGTCTACGGGCAGGCGGCGGAATCTAGCTGAGGAGGACGGTGCGCCCGGTGATGCCGCGGCTGTCCGAACCCAGGAAATAAACGAAGGCGGGGGCGACCTCTTCAGGGGCCGCGTGCTTGCCGCCGGGCTCGCCAGGGTAGTTCTGCCGGCGCAACCGTGTCTCCACGGTCCCCGGATCGATGCCGTTGACCCGGATCGGGCGGTCGCCGTCCAGCTCCTGCGACAGGATCTCGACCAGTCCCGAAAGCCCCGCCTTGGCCACGCCGTAGGCGCCCCAGTAGGGGCGCTGCGACTGCCCGTCGAGCGTGAACGCGATTGCAGGATCCTCTGCTTTATCCAGCAGGGGCAGGCAGGCCTGGGTCAGGAACCAGGGGGCCAGCAGGTTGACGCGGGCGAGCCGCGTCCAGTCGGCCGGCTCGAGCAGGCGCATCGGGCGCAGCCCGCCGACCAGCCCGGCGTTGTGCAGCAGCCCGTCCAGTCGGCCGAAGTCCTGGGCGATCCGCTCGGCCACCTGCTCATAGTCGTCGAAGGTCGCGCCGTTGAGGTCGAGCGGGAGGATGACGGGCTCCGGTCCGCCCGCCTTGCGGATCAGGTCATAGGTCTGTTCCAGCCGGGGGAGGTCGCGGGCCAGCAGGATGACCGTGGCGCCGACCTTGGCGCAAGCGCAGGCGCAGGCCCGGCCGATGCCGGAACTCGCGCCGGTGACCAGTACCACGCGGTCGGCGAGCGCGTCGGAGGACGGCACGTATCCGTTCGATTTAAGGGTCGCGTCAGGCGGCATCGTCGGGGGAGTCCTTCGAAGACGTCACGTGGCGGGGGACCTGGGTCAGTTCTTCGACATCGGCGTTTTTCTTGTGCGCGTCGACGCCCAGTTCGCGGAACTTGCTGGAGGTTGGCAGCACACGCGACTCCCAGGAGCCGACCATCTGGTTGAAGCGCCCGACGCTGCCGCCGAGGGACTTCCCAAGCGCCGCCATGTGCTCGGAGAAGACGGCGACGCGCTCGCACAGCTCGTAGCCGAGCCTGCGGATCTTCTCGGCGTTCTCCGCGACCTTCTGCTGGTTCCAGCCGTAGGCCACCGCGCGCAGGATCGCCATCAGGCTGCTCGGCGTGGCCAGCAGGACCTTCTTTTGCAGGGCGTCGTCCATCAGTTCCGGATCCTGCTCCAGCGCGGCATTCAGGAACTGGTCGCCGGGCATGAACATCACCACGAAGTCGAGCGAATTTTCGCTCGCGAAGCCGGCCCAGTATTCCTTGCGGGACAGGTCCGTGACCATGGCGCGCACCGAGGCCGAGAACTCCCGCAGCAGCGCCTTCTGTCGTTCGGGGTCGGATTCGCGGTAGGCGTCGGAGTACTTCTGCAGGGGGGCCTTGGCGTCGATCGGGAGCACCCGGTTCTCCGGCAGGTGCACCACCACGTCCGGCCGCCGGCCGCTGGCCTGCGCTTCCTGCTCCACGAAGTCGACGTGCGCGGTCATGCCGGCCAGTTCGATGATCCGGCGCAGCGTGACCTCTCCGTAGGAGCCGCGCACCTGCGGGCGGGCCAGCGCCTGAGACAGGCTCTGGGTCTCCCGGCGCAGGTGTTCCTGCGCGGTGACCGCATCCTGCAACTGCTGGGACAACCGGCCGTAGGCGGTGTGCCGGTCCTTCTCGATCTCGTCGATCTGCTTGCGTGCGCGTTCCAGCGCCTCCTGCAGCGGCTTGAGCGTGGTCTCGAGTGAGCTGCGCTGGCGGTCGGCGTTGCGTTCCAGGGCCTCGACCGAGAGTGCGGAGAAGCTTTCCTTTAGGGTCTGGTTGAGCTGGCCGAGGTGTTGCTGGTCGCGGCGCTGCGAGACCCACAGGCCGACGATGATGCCGACCGACAGGCCGCACACGAACATCAGGGCCCAGATCCAGGTGTTCACGAGGACGAGTTGAAGAACGCCTTCAGTTCAGCGGGGTGCTGGATGGTGGCATCGCCCTCCCAGCTCGCGAGGTCGGTCTCCGGGCGGATGTAGCCGAACGCGGCGATCACGCCGGTCATGCCCGCGGCGCGGGCCGCCTGCATGTCGCGGGGGTCGTCGCCGAGGTACAGGCAGTGGCGGGCGTCCACGTCGATGCGGCGGGCGGCCTCCCACAGGGGTTCCGGGTGAGGCTTGCGGCGCGGCAGGGTGTCGCCGCTGACCAGGCAGGCGGGTGGGATGGGGAAGTCCATGGTGTCGATGATCGCCCCCGCGAGGTTGCCGGTCTTGTTGGTCACCACGCCCCAGGGCGTGCCGTTTCGGGCGAGGAATTCAAGCAGGTCCGTCATGCCGTCGAACAGCACCGTCTCGCGGCAGGGGGTCTCGGCGTACAGCTCCAGCAGCCGCGCGACCAGGCGCTCTTCCTGGCCGTCGCTCAGGCCGTCTCCGAAGGCCAGCCGGATCAGCGCCCGGGCACCCTGCGAGACGCAGTTGCGGGCGACATCGTAGTCGATGGGCGGGCGGTCCTCTTCCAGGCAGAGCGCGTTGAGGACGGGGACGAGGTCGCGCGCGGTGTCGGCCAGGGTTCCGTCCAGGTCCATGAGCACGGCTTGGATGGGGTGGGACATGAGTTTTGCCGGCGGAGATTCGATGAGTTCGTAGAGCCCGTGCTTCAGGCTTCCGCTTCCGCCGCCTTGCGCAAGTGCATCAGGTAATTGACCCGAGGGTTGCCGCCGAGCCGGGCGGTGCGGGTCAGCGGATTGTAGGCGATGCCGCGGATATCTTCCACCTCCAGCCGCAGATCACGCGTCGCCTGCGCCAGTTCGGAAGGGCGGATGAAGCGGTCGTAGCGGTGCGTGCCGATTGGCAGGATCCCCGCGATGTGCTCGGCGCCGACGATGGCCAGCATGAAGGCGGAGACGGTGCGGTTGAGCGTGGACACGAACAGGGAGCCGCCCGGGCGCAGCAGTCGTTCGCAGTCGCCGAGCAGGGCCGGGAAGTCCGGGACGTGCTCCAGCAACTCCATGCAGGTCACGACGTCAAAACTCTTGGGGCGCTGTTCGGCGAGTGCGTTCGCGTCCTGTTCCAGGTATTCGATGTCGAGCGCCTGCTTCTGGGCGTGCGCCCGGGCCTGCTCCAGCGCGGTGGCGGACAGGTCGACGCCGGTGGCGTTGGCACCCGCGCGGGCCAGGGATTCGGTCAACAGGCCGCCGCCGCAGCCGACGTCGAGCACGGTCCGCCCGGCAAGCGGGCAGTATTCTTCAACGTATTGGAAACGGACCGGGTTGATCGCATGCAGGGCCTGCATCGGGCCCTGCGGGTCCCACCAGTCGAGGTCCGGGCGGTCGAATTGGGCGAGTTCGGCCGGGTCTTGATTGGCTTCGGCGGTCACAGGTTCTCGATGAACTGCATCCAGCCTTTCGCCTCGGCGGCGGACTTCTTGCTCTTGCGGGCCTTCGCGAAGGCTTCGAGGGCGTTCTTGAAATCTCCCTCCTCGTAGGAGCAGATGCCGCGCAGCAGCTGGAACGGCCCGGGATCCTCGGGGCCGGTGCGCAGGCCGGCGTCGGCGCTCTTCAGGCAGCCGCTCCAGCCCGCGTTCTGCGCGTACAGGCGCGCCAGGCGCAGCCAGTCGCGCGGCTTCTTGGTCATTTCGGCGGCCTTGGTCAGGGGCGGGTAGGCCCGCTCGTACTCGCGTGCCGCCATCCAGGAGTTGCCGAGCAGCAGCCAGTTGCGCGAGGTCGGCTTGATCACCTTGCGCCGCAGCCCGTCCTCCATCACGTTCGCAGCCAGCCAGGGCGCATTCTGCAGGCGCATCAGCTGCGCCAGGCGGACCAGGTCTTCGCCGCGCTTCAGCAGCCCGTTGGAGTGGGCCACGCGCATCACCGAAAGTGCCTGCGACTCGCGGTTGCGCTCCATGTGCACCTGCGCCAGCTGCCGCCAGAACTCGACCTTGTCGGAGTATTTCTGGATCGCCTCCTCCAGCAGCTTCTGCAGCACGGCCCAGTCGGATTGCTGCACGTAGATGGAAGCCAAAAACTGGTACTGCGAGTAGGACAGCTTGTCCGCCTTGGCACGGCCCTTGTCCGCCCAGTTCCGGGCGGCGCGCAGCGCGTTGACCTCGAGATGGCAGGCGGCCAGCACGAAATAAGCATTGGAGGGGACGCTCTTCGCGCCGCGGATCCAGGACTCCAGGACCCGGATGGCGTCGCGGTAGCGGCCGACCTGGCTGTACAGCTGGCCGAGGTTGTAGCGAATCTGGTCGAGGCGCTTCTCCGGGACCGCCCCGGTGGCGAGCGCGGCCTCCATCGGGGCGATGGCGTCGCGGTAGCGCTCCTCGCCGATCAGGAGGTCGGCCTTGAGCAGCAGGACCTGGGCCTGCTCGTGCTCGCTGAGCTTGCGGCGCAGCAGGCTTTCGGTCTCCCGCAGCGCCTCGGCGTTCTTGTCCGCCTCGCGCAACTCGTAGATGTCGCTGAGCTTGCGAAATACCTTCTCGGAGAGCGTGGCGGCGGACAGCGGCGGGGCGGCCAGCACGGCGGCGGCGAGGACGGCGACGGCGGCGAGGCGGGCGATCATTTGTCGAGTTCGAACTTGAGCATCACGCGGACGTTGGGGCGAGGCTGCACCTTGCCGTCGATGATCTGCGGCTTGTACTTCCACTTGCGCACCGCCTTCATGGCGGCCCGGCCGAATACGCCGGACGGTTCCTCGGCCACCACCCGGACGTCCTCGGTGGCGCCGTTGGTGTTGATGGTGAACGCGACCTCGGCCCAGCCCTCGATGCCGCGGCGGCTTGCGCGGGACGGGTAGACCGGGGTGACGCGCATGATCGGCAGGGGGTCGCGGGTGCCGGCCCAGCCCTTCGACAGGTCGCCGCCGGTCATCAGGTCGAGCTGGTAGGGGGTGGCCGAACTGGAGGAGAACTTCAGGCCGTCCGGGTTGAGGGACTCGGCTTCCTGCTGGCTTTCGGGCATCTTCGGCTTTTTCGGCTTCTGCGTCTTCGGCGGCAGCTTGCGCTGAGGCGAGGTGAGATCACGTTTCTGCAGGCGCACGAAGTCGAAGCGCACCGAATCCGTGTCGTCCTTCAGGCCGGCGAGGTCGGTCACCACCAGGGAGTACATCAGGGTGAACAGGGCGAAGACCGCGCCGACGGCGGCCGCCGTGATCAGGGGAATACGCAGCCCGTCCCGAAGGGTCATTGCTGATCCGGGCTCGCCGCGAGGGCGATTTTCTCCACCCCGGCCTGCCGGATCTGATCCATGACTTGCACCAGCATGTCGTTGCGGGAGTCGCGGTCGGCCTGGATGACTACGCCGCCCTGCGGATTCTCGGCCTGCAGGCGCATGACGTGGGCGTGCACGGAGCGTACGTCCACCGGCTGGTGGTTGATCCAGACCTCGTCAGCCTCCGTGATGCCGATCAGGATGGAGCCTTGGCTCTGCATGACTGCGGTGTCCGCCTTCGGCCGATCGATCTCGACCCCGGACTCCTTGACGAAGGAGGCGGTCACGATGAAGAAGATCAGCATGATGAAGACGATGTCGATCAGGGGGGTGATGTCCATCCCCTGGTCCTCTTCGGCTTCGCTGCGGCGAATGACTCTCATGGCGGCGGGCGGTTACTTGCGCATGTGGGCCGGCAGCAGCAGGTGTTCGCGCAGGGCCGCGCTCTCGCGGCGCGCGCGGTGCTCGAACAGCGTGATGAAGTAGTAGCCGGACAGGGCGATGACCAGGCCGGCGAACGTCGGGTAGGTGGCGCGGGAGATGCCGTCGCTCAGCAGGCGCGCACTGTTGTTGCCGGTGATCGACATGGTCGAGAACACCTCGACCATGCCGGTGATGGTGCCGAGCAGGCCGAGCAGCGGGCAGATCTGGACCAGCCCCTTGATGGCCATCATGCCGTGGCTCGCGCGGATGTGCGATTCGGACACCCACCGCTTCCGCAGCCACAGGGCCTTGTGCATGTTCCAGCGCGCTTCCCAGGCGAGGACCAGTTCCAGTTTGTCCGACAGCCGCTTCGCATCGCGGTGGTGGCGACTCGGGCCGAAGAAGAACCAGACCCGCTCGATGATGAACCACCACAGCAGGAAAGCGACGCCGAACAGGATCAGCAGCACGTCGCCGCCGGTGAACAGAAGGGTCTCGACGTTCGAGTAGTGCTCGGTGAGCCAGGCCGGGATCATAATTCTTTGGCGTGCGCGACCAACCCGAGACTTTGTTCCTCGACGATCTGGCGGATCCGCACACTGTAGGAGCGGGCCATGGTGAGCAGCAGCAGGATCGGGATCGCGGCGCTGAGGCCGAGCGCGGTGGTAACCAGGGCCTGGCTGATGCCGCCGGCCATCATGCGGGGGTCGCCGGTGCCGAACAGGGTGATCGCCTGGAAGGTCTGGATCATGCCGGTCACGGTGCCGAGCAGGCCGAGCAGGGGCGCGACGGCGGCCAGCACGCGCAGCATGTTGAGCCCCCAGTTGAGCCTCGGCAGCTCCTCGCTGATCGCCTCGTGCACCCGGTCTTCGCGCGCCTCCGGATCCATGTCCGCATTCTTGTGGTAGACCTCGGCGATGCGCCCGAGCGCGTTGTTCGCCTTGGGGTTGTCGATGTCTTTCTGCTGGAGGCGGACCCGGCGCATGTGCACGACCAGCACGATGCTGCGGCCGATCGCGAACAGGATGCCGAAGATCCCGATGAGAATGATGAGGTAGCCGATCACTCCGCCCTGCTCGACCCGCTCCAGCAGGTCCGGCGCGTCCACCAGCAGTGAGAGGATGGCGCCGCGTGACGGATCGACCACGGCCCGCGCGTGGCCTTCAGTCGTCTCCTGCAGGTCGCTCGAGACGCCGCGCAGCGAGGCTCGGGGCTGGCGCGGCAGGATGACCATGTCCCGGGCATCGTCGGTGAAGCTGAGGAAGCGCCCTTCGGTGGTGGCGGTGAACACCCCGACGCGAACGACCGAAGCATCGATGCGCGTCCCGTCGGGCTGGGTGACCTGGGTGTCGAAGCGGACCACCCGTCCTTGCTGGCTTAATTCTTCCAAGGCAGCGAACAGCAGTTGATCCATGTCGGCGACGGTCGTCGCGCGCTCGTCGTCGCCGATGACATCGAGCGGCGCGATCCGGTCGGGGATCTGGGTGCTGACCAGGGATTGCAGGAACTGGCTCTTGAGGTCGACCGCCCACAGCTTGGCGGTGGCCAGGACCTCCTTGTAGTGCACGGTCAGCGCGTCAAGCTTATCGCGTCGGCTGATCAGCTCCTTCTCGCCCGCGGCGAAGCGCTTCTCCATGTCGCGGCTGCGCTTCTCCTCCTGGCGGATCAGGCCCTCGACCTCCTTGAGCATGGACTCGCGCTCCTGGGCCGTGGCCCGGAATTTCGCCAGGCGCTCCTGGATTTCGTTGGTCTCCTGCACCTGGTCGGCCCGCATGCGCGAGAGCAAGTCATCGAGAGGCGCAGAGATCGCCGCCGTGTGGGCAATCGCCACCAGGACCAAGGTAGCGGCCCGAATCACGGTGCGTCCTCCGGAGCCTGCACCGAAAGCACCAAAAGGTCCGGTGCGACCTGCTTCTTTGCCATGCGGACCGCCTTCTCCAGATTATGGCGGAGTCCTTCGGTCAGTTGCCACTGCCTTGAGCGGTTGTCCCATTCATAGATGATGTTGCGGTCGGCGGACATCGCGTACAGTGCGATCCGCCCGACCCGCAGGATGGTGGCCATCAGGCTCTTGCCGTCGACCTCCAGGGTGTCGGGGTAGGTTTCCAGTGTCCGCCCGTAGTCCAGTTCGATCTGGTAGGCCTCGTACAGGCTTCGGTACTTGGTGGCGAGCGACAGCTCGGGGTTGTCCAGGATCCCGCGCAGGCGCGCCTGGCGTTTCTGCCGCTCGGCCGCGAGGAACGGCATGTCCTGCTCGATGAGCGTGTCGAGTGCGCCGTGCATGCGCTCCATCAGGGGAATCAGTTCGCGGTCCATGGAACCGGTTTTCTGGATCCGCGCGCCGAGGTCGTCGAGGAGTGCCTGCTGTTCGTCGAGCAGGGCCTGCAACTGGCGGGTGTAGGTGCGCAGGCCTTCCAGTTCGATCAGTTTCGCGCGGTACTCGGCGTAGGCGTCCTGCGCGGCCTCGTCGAGCTGGTCGATCTGCCGCTGGGCGCTTGCCTGCTGGGCAGTGGAGTTGGCGGCGAGGCGGGTCAGGGTCGACAGGTCTGCCGCCGCGGCCAGGCCGGCGCCAAACAGGATTGAGGCGCCGCAAAGGGAAATCAGGTGTAACCGGGAGCGTTGGCGATGGGCTGTGGCCATGTTCCTATTCGTTGGGTCGGGGAGTTCGGCTGAATACTCTATCACGAAATTCCCCCCTTCAAAAAATCGCTTACAGGGCGGAGTGTTCCAGGTTCCACAGCGCGAGTTGCGCCACCGTCCCGCCGCCGACCAGGTCCATCTTGCGCAACTGCTGGAGGCGGGTCGCGGTGCGCTTCAACTGCTTTTTCCGGAACAGCGTGTGCAAGAGGTCGCAGGCGTCGGCGATGCAGATCAGGGCGATGTCCTGGGGATCGGGAATCTCGTCCTCCTCGGAGAACAGGGTACTGGCAATGCGTTCCCGGGCATCGGTCTCGCCCGCCTCGCCCGTTCGCTGGTAGCGCGGGCCGAAGAGGCCGCGCGGCTGGTGCTGGAGGATGTCGCGCTCGACGAGGCTGGCGAGCGTGCGTTCCCGGATCTCGTCGCCTTGTTCGGGCGCCAGCGTCTGCAGCCAGCCCCAGATGTCGCGGGTCTTGTCGCTGTTCGCGATCTCTTCCAGCACAGGGTCGAGGAAGGGCTTGCCGGTGGGGGTCGTGTCGACCGCTTCCAGGTGTTCGAGGTCCGTGTCGATGCGACCGGTCAGTTCCAGGTCGAGCAGGGCGGAGCCGGTCAGGGCATGGCGCAGGGTCACTTTGCTGTGGGCCGGAATGCGGCCGCGGTCTCTTTGCAGCGTGAGCAGCAGCATGTCCTCGGTAACAGTCAGCATGGCGGCAATTCCGGAAATCCGACCCTCATTCTACAAAATGCGGAGACTGCCTGGCGATCCGGGGACGTTCAGTCCTGGGTACGGTAGTACGGCTGGCCGGCACCGTGCTCCAGCTGGGGTGCGGGCAGGGGGCGGCCGTCGGTGAAGCGGGCCCACGCGAGCGTGCGGAATACGCGGCGTCCCTCGCGCAGGGAGAGCGTGCCGGTCCAGCCGTCGAGCGCGGCATCGGAGTAGTTCTCCAGGTAGTCGAGGCTCATCGCCAGCAGGTAGGCGTCAGCGCCGAGTGCGGCGAAGCGCGGCAACTGGCGCGCGTGCAGGGAGGTGCCGAGTTGATCGCGCAGCCGGTCGTCCAGCACCAGCGGGATGTCGCAGAACAGGGCGCCCTCGAGATCCTGGTCCTGCAGCGGGCTCGGGATGCCGGTATAGATGTGCGAGGTGGCGTACAGGGGCAGGTCGCCGGCGTAATAGAAGTCGAGCTGCGGCTTGAACAGGCGGGCGTTGCGCGGCGAGGAGGCCAGGAACACCATGTCGATGTCCTGGCGGCGGGTCGGGCGGGAGGCCACCTCCCGGCCGAGGACTTCCTCGAGCTGCTGCTTGCGATGCTCGCCTTCGGAGAGTTTCAGGATGTCCTTGATCTTGGCGGCATGGTCGGAGGCATTCGCGAAATAGAAGCCATGCCCGCGGACGATCCCGCCGCCGGCCTCGAAGTGTTCGGTGAACGCCTGGTCGAGGCGCTGGCCCCAGGCGCTGGCGGGTGCGAACACGACGGCGGCGCGGCGGCCTTCCTCAAGCGCTCGCTCGGCGGCCTGGATCGCTTCGTCCTCCGGCAGCAGGCCGAACTGGTAGAGGTTGTCGGGGGATTGGGCGTTCGGGTCGAGGTAGTTGAGGCTGACCGTGCCGACCGGCAGGTCCCGGGTGCGCACCAGGCGGGTGACCGTGTCCTTGTCGAACGGGCCGATGATGCGCTGCGCGCCCTCGGCGACGGCCTGCTGGTACAACTCGGTCGGGGTCCGGGCGCGGTCCCCGGTATCGTAGATGCGCAACTCGGGTGCGTCTCCGCCCTGCCGGCGCATGCCGGTCTCGATACCGAGGCGGATGGCCCGGCCGATCGGCGCGAAATCGCCGCTGACCGGGATCAGGGCGGCCAGCTTGCGCAGGTCCGGGTGCAGGCGCTCCAGCGCCTCGGCGATGGCCGGCAGCCAGCGGAACGCCGGGTGTCCGTCGTGGCGGCGCTTCCAGTCGTCGAGGTCGGCGAGCGGCGCAGCGCTGCGGGTGCCGTCGGCGCGGGCCAGTAGTGCGAGTTCCAACCAGCCGCGCCAGGTGTCGTCGCCGGTGCGGTCCCGCCAGGTTTCGAGATGGGCGCGGGGCATCGCAAACAGGACGTTCCAGGCCTCGCGGTACTGTGCGTCGCGTTCGCCGCCGCCGGGGCGCGCGGCAAGGCGCAGGCGGAGGCGCAGGGCGTTCTCGGGATCGCCGAACTGGTCGTAGACGCGGGCGCGAAGCCGGAGCACCGCGTCGTCTTCGGGTAGGGTGGATAGGGCGGTCAACGCGGCGAGTTCCTCGCCGCCGTGCAGCAGGGCCTTCGCCTGGATCAGGCGCAGCGCGTCTTTTTGCGCGGGATCAAGGGTAGCGGTATCGAGTTCGGGCAGCCAGGCGGAGACGGCGCCCCAGCGTTCCAGGTCCGCCCATTCGCGAATCAGTTCGAACTGCTTGAGCGGGCGTTCAGCCTCGGGCCAGTGGTGCATCTGCGCCCAGGCCTGATCCGGCGGCAGGTTCAGGACCTCGTCCCAGGACGGGGCTTCGGGCGGCGGCGCGACGGCGCAGCCAGCCAGCCAGACGGCGACCAGAAGCGAGGCGGGGGAAAAGCGCGAGACCATAGGCTCTAAACAAAGAGACCTTATTGTATAGGCAGGGTTCCGCATCCGAAATTGGAACCAGTATGATGATGCGCGGCGCCGTTGCTGGCGCCGAACCGGGAACTTTCATGCCAGACTGGAACGCCGAGCCTTCGACCCTGTACGTGGTGGCGACCCCGATCGGAAACCTGGCCGACCTGAGTGCCCGGGCGTCCGAGGTGCTGCGCACGGTGACGTGGGTCGCGGCGGAGGATACCCGGCAGACGCGCAAGCTGATGGCACATCTGGGGGCGGGCGCGCGGCTTCGCAGCCTGCACCGCGGGAACGAGGCGCGGACGGTTCCCGCCCTGGTCCGGTCTTTGCGTACGACGGGAGCGTCGGGGGCCTTGGTGTCGGATGCCGGGACGCCCCTGGTCAGCGACCCGGGCCGCTGGCTGGTGGAGGCTGCGCTTCGGGCCGGGATCGCGGTGGTGCCGTTGCCGGGGCCATGCGCCGTGGTGGCGGCGTTGTCGGTCGCTGGGCTGGACGCCGCGCGCTTCGTGTTCGAGGGCTTCCTGCCGGCGCGTGCGGTGGCGCGGCGCAGGCGGGTCGCGGAACTGGCTTGCGAGACGCGGACCTGGGCGGTGTACGAGGCACCGCATCGGATCCGGGCGCTGGCGGGGGATATTAAAGAGGTGTTGGAGCCGGACCGGCAGGTGGCTTGGGTCCGCGAGCTGACCAAGCGGCACGAGGAGGCCTGGCGCGGGGCAGTCGGGGAACTGGACCCGGAACGTATCCCCGAGCGTGGCGAGTTCGTGGTGGTGGTCGAGGGGGCGGGGGAGGAGGCCGGGGTCCCGGACCAGGATTTGGATGCCTTCCTCGAACCGTTGCTTGAGGCCGGGCTCGGGGTGCGCACGGCGGCCGCCTTGGCGCGGGACTGCCTGGGTGCGGCGCACAAGGCGGCATACGCCCGCGCGCTCGCGCTGAAACGCTGAACGGGCGCGGCAGGGAGTATGATGAGCAGGGAAGCGGGCCGGGCAGCCGCCGCCTCGTGCGGAGGAAAGTCCGGGCTCCACAGGACAGGATGCCAGGTAACGCCTGGGGGGCGCAAGCCCACGGCCAGTGCCACAGAAAAGATACCGCCGGATTCGTCCGGTAAGGGTGAAAAGGTGCGGTAAGAGCGCACCGCGCGGCTGGCAACAGACGTGGCAGGGTAAACCCCATCCGGAGCAAGACCCAATAGGGGAGCGATCAGGTGTCCTGCCTGGCTCCCGGGTAGGTCGCTAGAGCGGGACGGCGACGTCCCGCCCAGATGAATGGCTGTCCTCGACAGAACCCGGCTTACAGGCCCGCTTCCCCACCCCTAGCCTTTTCATGCAGTTGGGTCGCCAACCGCAATCTTTTCCACGCCGGCCCCGAACGGCCCGGAGGTGGAAATTCTGCCCTGAATTCGGGCGTATCCGCTTCGGATATTTCACTGAATTGACGGGTAATGCATAGATAAAAATGCTAAATTACAAAGATTTGCGTTGTAGTTCTTTATTTTTTCAAGATATGGTTGCATGTGGTGCAAGAATGGAATAGAATGGAAATCAATGGAAATAAGTGGAAGACATTCCACTTCGGGGGAGGCCGGGGCCATGTTCAAAGGATCGTGTCTGCTGACCGTCGACGACAAGGGACGCATCGCAGTCCCCGCCCGCTTTAGGGAGCCCCTGCTCGAACAGAGCGACGGCCACGTGGTCGCCACCATGTTCCATGATCGCAGCCTGGCCATCTACCCGTTGCCGGCGTGGGAAGAACTGGAGCAGCGCCTGCAGGCGCTGCCGAGTGGAAACGCCGCCAACCGCGTGCTGCAGGAAATGCTCATCGGACATGCCGACGAACGGCAGCTCGACGGCCAGGGCCGGCTCCTGCTGGCGCCGAGCCTGCGCCGCTACGCCGGGCTGGAGCGCGACGCGGAACTGATCGGCCAGAGCAAGAAGCTGGTGCTGTGGGCGGCACAGGCCAACGAGCAGCGCTACGAGAACTGGGCGCAGGTCCTCGGCGACCCGGAATTCGCCCACACCGTGACCAACCTCGATCTCTAATGGCGGCAGGGCAGACGCATGAACCGGTCCTTCTGCGCGAAACCCTGGTCCGACTCGCCATCCGTCCCGACGGCCTATACGTCGACGCCACTTACGGCCGCGGCGGACACGCCCGAGAAATCTTCTCAAGGCTCGGCCCTGGTGGCCGGCTATGGCTTGTGGACCGAGACCCCGGAGCCTGCGCCCATGCACGACGCACGTTCGGAGGCGATCCAAGGGTGACCGTGGTGCAGGACGCGTTCGCGACCCTGCCCGAGCGCCTCGCCCAGGCCGGCCTGCAGCGCCAGGTCGACGGGTTGTTGCTGGACCTCGGCGTCTCCTCGGCACAACTCGACTCTCCGGAACGCGGCTTCAGCTTCCACGAGGACGGTCCGCTCGACATGCGCATGGGCGGTGACGGACGCACCGCCGCGCAGTGGCTCGCACGGGCCGCGGAAGACGAGATCTCCAGCGTCCTGTCCGAATTCGGTGAGGAGCGCTACGCCCGGCGCATCGCCCGCGCCATCGTCGAGACCCGCCAACACACTCCCCTGACCCACACCCGTCCCCTGGCGGAATTGATTGGACGCGCCATGCCCAGGACCGAGGCGCGCCTGCATCCGGCCACGCGCAGCTTCCAGGCGATCCGGATCTTCGTCAACCGCGAACTCGAACAACTGGAAACCCTGCTGGGTCAGGTGGTGACGCTGCTCGCGGACGAGGCGCGGCTTGCGGTGATCAGTTTCCACTCGCTGGAGGATCGCATCGTCAAGCGCTTCCTGCGCGCGGCCAGCCAGCCGCCGCCGGTCGGCCGGCACCGCCCGCCCCCTCCGTTCGAGCCGACGCTGGAGGCGTTCGAGTTGATTCGCCCCGCCCCGCCCGAGATCGAACGCAACCCGCGCGCCCGCTCGGCCCGGCTGCGCACCGCCCGGAGGCTGCCGTGCGCGGCATGACCCTGTGGAGCCTGCTGCTGCTCGCCAACCTGGTGGTGGCGATCAGCGTGGTCTACGTCAAGCACTCCCACCAGATGATGTTCAAGCAGATCCAGGAACAGCGCCAGACGTACCACCACCTGCAGACGGACTGGGGGCGGCTGCTGCTGGAGCAGGGCACCCTGGCCGCCTACGTGCGCGTGGAGCAGGAAGCGGTGCGGCGCCTGCGCATGCATCGGCCCGACCCGTCCAAAGTGAACCTGCTGAGTCCGTGAAGATTGCCCGCCGCGTCTCCTACAACTGGCGCCGCCGCCTGGTGCTTGGCCTGTTCCTGCTGATCGGGATTGGCTTGGCCGGGCGCGCCATCCAGTTGCAGTACGCCGAGCAGGAATTCCTGACCGCGCAGGGCGAGAGCCGCCAGCTGCGCACCGTGCCGATCCCGGCTTCGCGCGGGATGCTACTAGACCGCCACGGCGAGCCGCTCGCGATCAGCACCCCGGTGCAGTCGGTGTGGGCCGAGCCGACGCAACTGATCGAATCGCAGGACCGCTGGCTCGAACTGGCCCGGGAGCTGGGCCTGTCGCGGCTGAAGTTGAAGCGGCTGGTGCTCGACCGCCAGGACCGCAAGTTCGTCTACCTGCGCCGGCAGGTCACGCCGGACCTGGCCGCCAAGATCACGGCGCTGCAGGTCCCGGGGGTCGGCCTGGTCACGGAATACCGCCGCTACTACCCGGCCGGCGCGGTCGCCGCGCAGCTGATCGGCGGCACCGACATCGACGACAGCGGACAGGAGGGGCTCGAACTCGCCTTCGACGCCCGGCTACGTGCGCAGCCGGGTGCGCGCCGGGTGCGCCAGGACCGTTACGGGCGGGTCATCGACGATCTGGCCCAGGTGCGCCCGCCGAAACACGGAGAGAACCTCCGCCTCGGTATCGACCTGTGGCTGCAATACCGGGCCTACCAGGAACTGCAGGCCGCCGTGATCGAGCACCGTGCGCAAAGCGGCACCGTGATCGTGCTGGACGTCATCACCGGCGAAGTGCTGGCGATGGCCCAGGCGCCGTCGTTCAACCCCAACGGGAGCCGCGCCGCGCCGCCCGACCGGCGCCGCAACCGGGCCGTCACCGACCCGTACGAACCGGGTTCGGTGATGAAGCCGTTCACCATCCTGACCGCGCTGATGACCGGCATCTACGACGAGAACAGCCGCTTCGACACGAACCGGGGTCGATGGAGGATCGCCGGGCGCTTCATCCAGGACATCAAGGATTTCGGCGAGCTCGACCTGGGCGGCGTGCTGATCAAGTCCAGCAACGTGGCATCGGCGCGCATCGCGCTGGACCTGCCCGGCGAAGCCCTGTGGGGGACCCTGGACCGGGTCGGTTTCGGGCAGCCGCTGCAGATCAGCTACCCGGGCGAGACCGTCGGCGTGCTGCGCGAGCCGCAGCACTGGGTGCCCGTCGACCAGGCCGCCCTCGGCTACGGCTACGGCCTGTCCGCCACGCCCCTGCACATCGCGCAGGCCTACATGGTGCTCGGCAACCGTGGCGTGCGCCAGCCGATCAGCTTCCTCGCCCACCCCCGGCCCGACGGGGAGCGCGTGCTGCCGCGCGAGCACTGCGATGCGGTACTTCGCATCATGGGAAAGATCACGCAGCCCGGCGGCACCGCCTGGCGCGCCCGGATTCCGGGTTATACCGTGGCGGCCAAGACCGGCACGGTGCAGAAACTCATCGACGGCGCCTACTCCAAGCGGCACCATGTCGCGCTGACCGCCGGCGTGGTGCCGGCCCGCCACCCCCGCCTGGCGATCATGGTGCTGATCGACAGCCCGAGCGCCGGACAGTACTACGGCGGGCAGGTGGCCGCCCCGATATTCCGCGAGGTGGCGCGCGAGGCGCTGCGCCTGTTGAACGTGTCGCCCGACGACCGGGAATGGATGAGCCGGGCTTCCAGCGGAGGTGCCGGATGACGCTCCAGGCATCGCTGTCGGATCTACTCGAAGGGTTTGCCCCCGTTCCCCGGGACTGTGCAATCGCCGGCATTCAGTGCCGTAGCGCGGCGGTCCGTCCCGGGGATCTTTTCGCGGCCTGCCGGGGAACCCGGCGCCACGGCCTCGAGGGGCTGCCCGAAGCGCTCGAACAGGGCGCGGCGGCGGTGATCTACGAGCCGGCGCCCGAACAGACGTCCCCGCGCGCGGACGTGCCGTGTGTGGCGGTGCCGGAGCTGTCGCGCGCGCTCGGCACGATCGCCGGGCGCTTCTACCGCGAGCCCTCGGCCCGGCTGCCGGTCATCGGCATTACCGGCACCGACGGCAAGACCTCCACCAGCCACCTCATCGCGCAGATCCTGGACGCGCTGGAGCAATCCTGCGGCATGATCGGGACCTTGGGCGCGGGGGGGCTCCGTGCCCTGCATACGACCGGCCTCACCACGCCCGATGCCGTACGGCTGCAGGCGGAACTCTTCGACATGGTGCAGCGCGGCGAGACGGTGGCCGTGCTGGAAGTCTCCTCGCACGCCCTCGACCAGTATCGCTGCGACGGGGTGCGGTTCGACACGGCGGTCTTCACCACGCTGGGACGCGACCACCTCGACTACCACCAGACCCCGGAACGCTACGCCGCGGCCAAGCGCCGCCTGTTCACGGAACTGAACCCCGAACGCGCGGTCCTCAACGTGGACGATCCGTTCGGGCGCGAACTGGCCGAACGAATGGAGTCGCAGGCGCAGGTCCACACCTGTGCGATCGACGCCCCGGCCGGGTCGACCGCACGCGTCACCGGCATGACGCCTCAGGGCCTGGCCTTCGAGTGGACCGTCGCCGGCGAGACCCACGCCGTGCGGGCACCGGGCCTGTACGGCCGCTTTAACGTGATTAACCTGTTGCTGTCGGCGACGGCCGTGCAGGCACGCGGGACCCCGATGGCGAAGGTGGCGGCGGCGATGGGGGACCTGTCGCCGGTGCCGGGCCGCCTGGAGCGCGTGGCCGACGCGGCGGGCCCGGTATTCATCGACTACGCGCACACCCCGGATGCGCTCGAGGCGGCGCTCGGCGCGCTGCGCGAACATTTCGGGACGGAGATCCACTGCGTGTTCGGTTGCGGCGGCGACCGCGACCGCGGCAAGCGCCCGCAGATGGGCGAGATCGCACAGCGGGGGGCGTCCCGGGTGACCCTGACCGACGACAACCCGCGCAGCGAGGCGCCCGGGCAGATCGTCCAGGATATTCTCGAAGGCATCCCCGACCCCGCACGGGTCGCCATCCGACACGACCGCGCGGACGCGATCCGCCAGGCGGTCCGGGAGGCGGTCCCCGGCGAGGTGGTACTGATCGCGGGCAAGGGCCACGAGTCCCAGCAGTTCACCGCCGACGGAGTGCGGGAGTTCTCCGATCACGAAGCCGTTCGCGCGACGCTGGAGGCGAACGCATGAGGATGATGCAGCTGGCGCAGTTGGCGGCCTGGGCCGACGGCGAACTCAAGGGCGCGGATGCGCCGGTCGCTGGGGTCGGCACGGACACCCGGGCCCTGCGCGACGGCGAACTGTTCGTGGCCCTGAAGGGCGAGAACTTCGACGGGCACGATTTTGCCGCGCAGTGCGAAGGGCGCGCGGCCGGGGTGATGGTGGCGCGCGAACTCGCCGTGAACTGCCCGCAGATCGTGGTCCCGGACCCGCTCACGGCCTTGCAGCGCATCGCCGCGGCCTGGCGGGCGGAGCACGACGTCGTGGTGGCGGGCATCACCGGCAGCAACGGCAAGACCACCACCAAGGAGATGACGGCCGCCGTCCTCGGAGCCGAAGGGCAGACCCTCGCGTCGCAGGGCAACCTGAACAACCACATCGGCGTGCCGCTGACGCTGCTCGGCCTCGACGGCGAGCATCGGTACGCGGTGATCGAGATGGGCGCCAATCACCCCGGCGAAATTCGCCGGCTGACGGCCCTGGCGCGACCGCAGGCGGCCACGGTCACCTGTGCGGCGCAGGCGCACCTGGAAGGCTTCGGCAGCCTGCAGGGCGTGGCCCGCGCGAAGGCCGAGATCTTCGAGGGCCTCGGGCCGGACGGTGTCGCGGTCGTCAACGCCGAGGACGCGTTCGCCTTCCAGTGGCGCACCGCCGCCGCCCCGCACGAGGTGATGACCTTCTCCGCCGACCCGCAGGGAGTGGCGGACATCTATGCCCGACTCGCCGCCCCGTCTCGGCTCGAACTGCGCTATGGCAGCGAGAGCGTCGAGATCGACTGGGCGCTTGAGGGCACGCACAACGCACGCAATGCCGCCTGCGCGGTGACGCTGGCGGTGGCGCTCGGCATGCCATTCGGGCGGGCGGCGCAGGCGTTGTCAGGCTTCCAGCTTGCCGTGGGTGGCCGGTTGCGCCTGGTCGAGGGCCTCGGCGGCGCGCAACTGATCGACGACAGCTACAACGCCAACCCCGGTTCCTTCCATGCGGCCATCGACGTGCTGGTGGCGCAGGGCAGGGAATCCTGGATGGTCATGGGAGAAATGAAGGAACTCGGCCTGTACAGCGCGGAGTGCCACGAGGAAGTGGCCGATTACGCGCGCAAGGCCGGCGTGAGCCGGCTGTACGCGCTGGGCCCGCATGCGGATCGTGCCGCACGCGCGTTCGGGCCGGGCGGGCGGGCCTGCCCCGACCTGGAGGCGGTGGCGAGCGAATTGCGCGCGCAGATCGGATCGCAGTGCGCGGTGCTGGTCAAGGGCTCCCGCGCCGCGCGTCTGGAAGATCTGGTGGAACGGCTGATGCCGGGAGGGGAGGCGCATGCTGCTTGAATTCTTCACCTGGCTCGAGCAGTTCGACCCGGGATTCTCGCTGTTCCAGTACCTGACGGTTCGCGGCATCCTGGCGCTGCTGACGGCACTCGGCATCGCGCTGCTGATCGGCCCGGTGGTCATCCGCTGGCTGCAGGCGCGGGATATCGGAGAGACGGTACGCGACGACGGCCCGGCCTCGCACCAGTCCAAGGGCGGCACGCCGACCATGGGCGGCGTGCTGATCATCCTGGCGCTGCTCGGTTCGGTGCTGTTGTGGGGCGCCTGGGACAACCGCTACCTGTGGGTGCTGCTGGCGGTGACCGTGCTGTACGCGCTGATCGGTATCCTCGACGACTTCTACAAGTTCCGCCGCGGCCGCGGCATCACCGCGCGTCTCAAGTTCTCGCTGCAGGTGCTGGCCGGCGTGGCCGTCGCCCTCGCGCTGTACGCCAGCGCGACCGACCCGGTGGAAACCCGCATGGTGTTCCCGGTCATCAAGGAATGGCAGTTCGATCTCGGCTGGATGTTCGTGCCGCTGGCCGCGTTCATGCTGGTGCTGATGAGCAACGCGGTCAACCTGACCGACGGCCTCGACGGGCTCGCCATCATGCCGTCGGTGCTGATCGCGGGCGGGCTCGGCGTGTGCGCGTACGCCACCGGCCACATGGAGTTCGCCGAATACCTCGGCATCGCGCATGTCCCGCTGGCCGGCGAGATGATCGTGTACTGCGCCGCGCTGGTGGGGGCGGGGCTTGGATTTTTGTGGTTCAACACCTACCCGGCGCAGGTCTTCATGGGCGACGTCGGCGCCCTGGCGATCGGCGCGGCGCTCGGCGCGGTGGCAGTGATGCTGCGCCAGGAGATCGTACTGATCCTGATGGCCGGCGTGATGATGGTGGAGACCCTGTCGGTGGTGCTGCAGGTGGTCTCGTTCCGCCTGACCGGGCGGCGCATCTTCGCCATGGCGCCGTTGCACCACCACTTCGAATTACGCGGCTGGCCGGAACCCCGGATCGCGGTCCGTTTCTGGATCATTACGGTGGTTCTGGTGATGTTGGGGCTGGCCACCCTGAAAGTTCGGTAACCCGGAGGGCATCATGGATTCGACTATTGCACCTGTGACGATGAGAACCCTGGTCGTCGGCTTGGGCGTCACCGGCCTGTCGGTGGCGCACTACCTGCGCCGGCGCAACGAACCATTCACGGTGTGGGACGCCGCGCCGAAGGAGCAGGCCCTGGCCAAGTTGCGCGAGGACTGCCCGGAGGCGGCGGTGGTCAGCGGCGACCCGGATCTCCGGGAATTCGAGACCGCGGACACCGTGATCGTCAGTCCGGGCGTCTCGCTCGACCACCCGGCGCTGCGCGCCGCGCGGGCAGGCGGCGCCCAGGTGTACGGGGACATCGAGTTGTTCGCCCACGAAGTGAACGCGCCGGTGCTCGGCATCACCGGCAGCAACGGCAAGAGCACCACCACGCTGATGGCGGCGCACCTGCTCGAGGGGGTCGGCCTCAAAGCCGCGTCCGGCGGCAACCTTGGCACGCCGGCCCTGTCGCTGCTGCGCGATCCGGCGCCGGATGCCTACGTGCTGGAGCTGTCAAGCTTCCAGCTCGAAGCGACCGAGACCCTGCATTGCCGGGCCGCGAGCCTGCTCAATCTCAGCCCGGACCACATCGACCGTCACGGCAGTTTCGAAGCCTATCGCGAGATCAAGCACCGCCTCTACCGGCACGCCGAGGTGGCGGTATTCAACCGCGACGATTCCAACACCCGCCCCGGCATCACCGCGGGCCGGGCGATCAGCTTCGGGCTCGACGCCCCGCTGCACGACGACGACTTCGGCCTGCGCGAGCACGACGGGCAGCCCTGGCTGTGCCAGGGTCGGCAGCGTCTGCTGCCGTGCGCGGAGCTGCCGCTCGCGGGACGGCACAACTGGGGCAATGCATTGGCTGCACTGGCTCTGGCCGAGGCATTCGGAGTGGCGCCGGAGCAGGCGGCGCCGATCCTGCGCTCGTTCGAAGGGTTGCCGCACCGGCTGCAGAAGATCGCGGAATTCGGCGGCGTCGCATGGGTCAACGACTCCAAGTCCACGAACCTGAGCGCCATGCAGGCGGCGTTGACCGCCTTCGAAAGGCCCTGCGTGCTGATCGCCGGCGGGCGGGCCAAGCAGGAAGATCTCAGGCGGGCGAACCTCGCCCTGTCTCGACACGCGCGAACATTGGTGCTGTTCGGGGAATCGGCCCAGGCCATGGCACAGGCCTGGGCCGGCTGCGCGCCGGTGGTCCAGGTGCCGGATCTCGCCCAAGCGGTGGAGCAGGCCGCGGAGCTGGCCGAAGCCGGCGACTGCGTGTTGCTGTCCCCCGGCTGCGCGAGCTACGACCAGTATTCCGACTTCGAAGAGCGCGGCGAGGATTTCGCCGAACGAGTGCATGCTCTTGAGGAGTCCGTCGCATGAACGGGCAGTCGACTTCACCCGACCTGCGCATCGCCGCCATGCTGCTGGCGATCGGGCTGGTGGCCATGACTTCCGCTTCGGTGGAGGTGTCCATGAACATGCACGGCGACGCGCTGTACTACTTCAAGAATCAGTCCCTGTTCATGGCGGTCGGTGTCCTGCTGGCGCTGGTCCTCGCGCGGATCCCGCTGGAGGTGCACCGCAAGCTGGCGCCCTGGTACGGGGTGATCTCCCTGGCGCTGCTGACCCTGACGCTGATCCCGGGGCTGGGGCACACGGTCAACAACAGTACGCGCTGGCTGGACCTGGGCCCGTTCCGCTTCCAGCCTTCGGAGCTGATCAAGCCGGTCCTGGTGCTGTGGATGGCGGCGTACGTGGCGCAGCACGGGACGCTCCTGGAGACTCGCTTGCGCGGCGTCCTGCTGCCGCTCGGCATCGTGGCCATGACCGTGTCGCTGTTGCTGCTGCAGCCGGACTTCGGCACCGCGTGCGTGATCGCGGCCACCGCGCTGTGCATGCTGTTCCTGTGCGGGGGCTACCTGCGCGCGTTGCTCGGTTGCGCGCTGTGCGCCACGGTCGCGATGGGCGGGCTGGCCGTCGCCGCACCGTACCGGCTGATGCGCATCCAGACCTTTCTCGACCCCTGGGCGGACCCGTTCAACAGCGGCTACCAGTTGACCCAGTCGCTGATCGCGATCGGCAGTGGCGGGATGTGGGGGCGCGGCCTCGGCGACGGGGTGCAGAAGCATTTCTACCTGCCGGAGATGCACACCGATTTCGTTTTCGCGGTGGCGGCCGAGGAGCTCGGCCTGATCGGGGCCGTGGCGATTATCCTCCTGTTCGCGATGTTCCTGACGGCCGCCTTCCGCATTGCCCGGCAGGCGCAGGCGCGGGAGCAGCATTTCGCCGCCGCGGTTGCCTACGGCGTCGGGCTGTGGATCAGCCTGCAGGCCTTCGTTAATATCGCGGTGAACATGGGCGCGCTGCCGACCAAGGGGCTGACCCTGCCTTTGATGAGCGCGGGCGGCAGCTCGATGCTCGCGACGCTCGCCGGCCTCGGCCTGTTGTGGCGCGCGCGCTACGAGGCGGAAACCCTGCCGGGGACCGGACGCGCCGGGTCTCGGCGCGGGAGGGCTGCGTGAACGCGAGACCCGTCATGATTCTGGCCGGCGGGACCGGCGGCCACGTGTTCCCGGCGCTGGCGGTGGCGGAACGCCTGCGCGAGCGCGGCGTGCCGGTGCGATGGGTCGGCACCCGGGCCGGACTGGAGGCGCGGCTCGTGCCCCAGGCGGGATTTCCGATGATCTGGATGCCGCTGCGCGCACCGAGGCGACGCGGCCTGTGGGGCCTGATCGGCGTGGCGCCGCGGGTGCTGTGGGCGGTCTGCCTCGGCATTGGCCTGTTGATGAAGCACCGCCCGGCGGTGGTCCTCGGCATGGGCGGCTACGCGTCGTCCGCGGTGGCGCTGGCGGCGCTGGTGTGCCGGGTGCCCCTGATCGTGCACGAACAAAACGCGGTGGCCGGCCTCACCAACCGGGTGCTGGCCCGTTTCGCGGCGCGGGTGCTCCTCGGCTTCTCCGACGTCCGCGGCATCCGCGGCGGAGTCCATCTTGGAAACCCGGTCCGTGGCGCGCTGTGCGCGCAGCCGCTGCCTTCCGACGCGCCGCCACGGCCGCTGCGACTGCTCGTGGTCGGCGGCAGCCAGGGCGCCGAGGTCTTCAACCTGGTGGTTCCGGAGGCCCTGAACGCGATGCCGGAGGAGCGCCGGCCTTCGGTTTGGCACCAGACCGGCTCCGATCCGGCCGAAGTCGCCGGGCGCTACCCCCCAGAGGCTCAGCCCCGGGTCGATGCATTCATCGAGGAAATGGACGAGGCGTACGTGTGGGCCGACCTGGTGTTGGCTCGGGCGGGCGCGATGACCCTGGCGGAACTCGCGGCCAGCGCGCGCGGGGCGGTGCTGGTGCCGTACCCCCATGCCGCGGACGGGCATCAGTTCGAAAACGCACGGCAGTACGCCGACGACGGCGCGGCCGAGGTCTGGGAACAGGACGAATTCACCCCGCAGCGGCTTGCCGCCCATCTCGCCGAGCTGGCGCAGGACCGCCCGCGGTTGGTCGAGATGAGCCGGGCCGCGCTGCGCAAGGCCCGCCCGGATGCGGCCGGCGACGTCGCCGATTGCCTGCTGGAGTTCTGCCCGTGAACGCGATGCGCCGACGCATGCCGATGCGGCATATCCGCCAGGTCCACTTCATCGGCGTCGGCGGGGCCGGCATGAGCGGCATCGCCGAAGTCCTGTGCGGGCTCGGCTACGCCGTGTCCGGCAGCGACCTCAAGGAGAATGCGCGAACCCGTCATCTGCGCGAACTCGGCGCCGAGATCCGCATCGGCCATGAAGCCGACGCGGTGACGGGGGCCGACGTGGCCGTGGTGTCCAGCGCCGTCCCGCCCGACAATCCTGAATTGCAGGCCGCGCAGGCCGCGCATATCCCGGTCGTGCCGCGCGCGGCGATGCTGGGCGAACTGATGCGCTTCAGCTACGGGGTGGCCGTGGCCGGCACGCACGGCAAGACCACCACCACCAGCCTGATCGCCCACCTGCTGGCCGAGGCCGGCCTCGGCCCCAGTTCCGTCATCGGCGGGCAGGTCCGGCACAGCGGCTCGCACGCCACGCTGGGCGAGGGCGACTGCCTGGTCTGCGAGGCGGACGAGAGCGACGCCTCCTTCCTGCACCTCAGCCCGCTGGTCGCGGTGGTGACGAACATCGACAACGATCACCTGGTCAACTACGGCGGCGACATCGAGAAACTGGCCGAGGCGTACCACAGTTTCCTGCAGAACCTCCCGTTCTACGGGCTGGCGGTGCTGTGCGCGGATGATGCGCGCCTGGCCGCCCTGCGCCCGGATCTGGGCCGCCAGACCGTGACCTACGCCATCGACGCCCCGGATGCGGATCTGCGGGCCACCGACCTTACGCCGGAAGGCTCCGGCTGCTCCTTCACCCTCCGCGTCGCGGATTCGGGAGAGGAGATCCGGGTCCGCCTCGCGCTGCCCGGCGCGCACAACGTCTTGAATGCGCTGGCCGCGGTGGCGGTGGCGCGGGATCTGGGCGTGCCGCTGCAGACGGCCGCCCGTGCGCTGGAAAGCTTCGGCGGCATCGCCCGGCGCTTCGAGGCGCACGGCGCCTTGCCCGGTGCCGACGACATCCTGTGGGTGGACGACTACGGGCATCACCCGACCGAGATCGAGGCGACCCTGGCCGCGGCGCACGAGGTCCATCCGGAGCGCCGGCGGGTCCTGGTGTTCCAGCCGCATCGCTACACCCGCACGCGGGACCTGTTCGAGGAATTCGTCCGCACGCTGGCCCAGGCCGACGTGCTGCTCCTGCTGGACGTGTATCCGGCGGGCGAAGCGCCGATCCCGGGCGCCGACAGTGATTCGCTGGCCCGGGAGCTGGAGCAGAAGGGCGCCCGCCCCGCGCGCGCCGCGGGGGGCGAACAGCTGTTCCCGGCGTTGCTGGCCCTGCTGGCCCCCGGCGACCTGTTGCTGACCATGGGGGCGGGCAGCATCGAGACTTGGGCGGCGCAGTTGCCCGCGCAGTTTGCTCAGAGGGAGGCATCTTGAACATGGTGGTCGCAACCACCGGCGAGCACCGAAAGGTGCCGATGTCCGAACATACCACCTGGCGCTGCGGCGGCGCGGCGGACCGCGTCTATGCGCCGAGCAGCCTCGACGACTTGAGCGCCTACCTGGCCGGGCTTGAGGCGGATGTGCCCCTGACCTGGCTCGGACGGGGCAGCAATGTGCTGGTGCGCGACGGCGGCATGCGCGGGGTGGTCATCCAGTTGTGCGAGCCGCTGTCCGAGATCGTGATGGAGCCGCCGAAGGTCCAGGCCCAGGGCGGCGCCTCGTGCGCTCGCCTGGCGATCATCACCGCGGCGGCGGGCTGGAGCGGGCTGGAATTCCTGGCCGGCATCCCCGGCACGGTCGGGGGCGCCCTCGCGATGAACGCCGGCGCGGCCGGCTCCGAGCTCTGGGACTTCGTCGAGTCCATCGAAACCGTCGACCGCCAGGGCGATCGGTACGAGTTTTCAGCCGGACAGGTCAAGGTGGGCTACCGGTTCGCCGAAATTCCCGCCGGGCACGGCGTGGTGGCCGGAACCTTCCGCCTCGAGTCGGCCGAGGACCCGGCGCAGCCGGAACGCCGGCTGCGGGAACTGATGGATCGCCGGCGCATTACCCAGCCGGTGTCGCAGCCGAGCGGCGGTTCGGTGTTCCGCAACCCTCCCGGCGGCTACGCCGCACGCCTGATCGAGGAGGCCGGCCTCAAGGGCTGCCGGATCGGCGGCGCCGAGGTCAGCCGCACGCACGCCAACTTCATCGTCCACGGGGGGAAGGCCAGCGCGGCCGACATCGAGCGCCTGATCGAACATGTCCGGGACACGGTCGAAGAACACAGCGGCGTGCGCCTCGAACTCGAGGTTCGCATCCTGGGGGAGGTCACATGAGCGAGTACGGACGTGTGGCAGTATTGATGGGCGGCTGGTCCGAGGAACGGCCGATCTCGCTGATTTCCGGGCAGTGCGCCTTCGAGGCGCTGCAGGCGCGCGGCGTCGAGGCCGAGGCGGTCGACGTGCAGCGCGAGACTCTGCCGCAGCTTGCGGAACAGGGCTTCGACCGCTGCTTCCTGGCCCTGCACGGCATCGGCGGAGAAGACGGGGAAGTGCAGCAGGCGCTGGAGGAGATGGGGCTGCCGTACAGCGGCAGCGGCCCGGAGGCCTCGCGCGTGTGCATGGACAAGCTGGAGACGAAGAAACGCTGGTGGCAGGAAGGCCTGCCGACCCCGAAGGGGGTGATCGCGGATCCGGACCGGCTGGAGGACCAGTGCGAAGACCTGGGCCTGCCGCTGGTGATCAAGCCGGTGGATCAGGGGTCCAGCATCGGCGTGATCTTTGCGCATCAGGCCGAGGACGTGGCGCCCGCGGTCGAGGAGGCCGGGGGGCACGGTTCGAAGATTCTGCTGGAGCGACTGGTGCAGGGCACCGAATACACGGTCGGGATCCTGCAGGACGAGGCGTTGCCGTTGATCCGCTTGTGCCCGCAGGGAGAATTCTTCGACTACCAGGCCAAGTACGAATCGGAAGACACCCGCTACGACATTCCCTGCGGCCTGCCTAAGGCGATGGAGGACGAATTGGCGGCGCTGGCGATGCGCGCCTTCGAATGCACCGGGGCGGAAGGGTACGGCCGGGTGGATCTGATGCTGGACGAACTGGACCGGCCGTGGCTGCTCGAGGTGAACACCGCGCCCGGCCTGCGCCGCCACAGCCTGCTGCCGATGGCCGCCGAGGCGGTCGGGCTGGAATACGAGGACCTGATCGTGCGCATGCTGGAGACCTCCCGCTTGCGGGAGCCCGCCGAGGAGCCGGCCCATGGATAGGTCGTCCGGAACCGGCCTGATGATGCGCCTCACGGGTACGGTGCTGGCGTTGGCGCTGGGCATCGGCGGCAGCCTGTGGCTGACGAATCCGACGAATCTCCCGATCCGCCAGGTGGCCCTGCACGGGACGCTGCGGTACCTGGATCCCATCCAGTTGCAGGAGATCGTCGCGGAGGCGCTGTCCGGCAACATGCTGACTCAGGACCTGGGCGGACTGGAGCAGCAGCTCGAGCAGAGCGCCTGGGTGCGGCAGGCGCGGATCCGCCGACATTGGCCGGGCACGCTGCGGATCGATGTGGTCGAACAGGTCCCGGTCGCGCGCTGGGAGGCAGGCGGTCTGCTGAACGAACGGGGAGAACGGTTCACCCTGCGCGGCCAGCAGCTGGAGCCGTCCCTGCTTCGACTCGCGGGGATGCCGGGCCGCGAGGCCGCCCTGGTCGGATACGCCGAGCGGGTCCGGATGCTGCTGGCGCCGTACGGACTCCGCCTGGTCCGGCTGGAAGAGACCAAGTTCCGCTCGCTACACCTGACGACACTCTCGGGGATGCGCCTCACGCTGGGGCGGGTTCGCCCGTTTGAACGACTGGTGCGCTGGTTGCGCTACTACGAGGCTTACGCCCGGACCGCGCCTGCGCCCAACACGAGAATCGACCTGCGCTACCCGAACGGGTTTGCGGCCAGGTCCGCAACTGAATCATAGGAGGAAAACCATGGACAATTCACATTCTGCAGTCCTGCCGCTGGAACCCAAGCGGTCCGGACTGTTCTCGCGCATGTTCTCGACGATCACGCAGCGTCGTCCCAACCCGGATCAGCTGGTCGCGCTCGATATCGGCACGTCCCGCATCGTGGCGGCGGTCGCGCATGCCAACGAGGACGGCGAACTGGAGGTCGTCGGTTGCGGCACTACCGCTTCGCACGGTCTCAAGGCCGGCATGGTGGTCAACATCGAGGAGACGGTGGAGTCGATCCGCCGTGCCGTCGAGGAGGCCGAGGAGATGACCGACTGCACCATCCGCAACGTTAACGTCGGCATTGCCGGCAGCCACATCCACAGTCTCAACGCCAGCGGCGCCATTCCGGTGCGCGAAGGCGAGATCACGGCCTCGGTCGTGGAACGGGTGCTGGATGCGGCGAGCGCGGTGAAGCTCACCGACGACAAGCGTATCCTGCATGTGCTGCCGCAGGAATACGCGATCGACGACCAGTACGGAATCCGTACCCCGCTCGGCATGTCCGGGGTTCGCCTGGATGCGCGCGTACACCTGATCACCGCCGGGGCCGGCGCGCTGCAGAACCTGGTCAAGTGCGTCCGCCACTGCGGACTGACCGTCGACCACGTGGTGCTGGAACAGCTCGCATCCAGCGAGGCGGTGCTGACCCCGGACGAACGCGAACTGGGGGTCTGCCTGGTCGACATCGGCGGCGGCACCTCGGACATCGCCGTGTTCAATTCCGGTGCGATCCACTACACCACCACCATTCCGGTGGCCGGCGACCACGTCAATCGCGACATCGCCATCGCCCTGAGCACCCGGGTGCAGGACGCCGAACAGCTCAAGATCGAGCATGGCCACGCCAGCAGCAACCCGCAGCAGGACGACCAGATTCTGGAGGTGCCGGGTCTCGGCGGGCGCCCGCCGGCGCAGCTGCGCGGATCCGTGCTGGTGGACATCATCCGCCCGCGCTACGTGGAACTGTTCGAACTGATCAACGACGAACTGCGCCGTTCCGGCTACTACGACAAGATCGAAGGCGCCGGCCTCGTGCTGACCGGCGGCGGAGCGATGGTCCGGGGCCTGGACCTGCTGGCCGAGGAAGTGTTCAACCGCCCGGTCCGGGTGGGCGGGCCGCAGCACCTGCGGTTCCGCGACGAACGCTTCAATCAGCCGATTTACGCCACCGGGATCGGGCTGTTGACCTACCACGACCCGGCGCGGCCGAACCTGGGATCATCGGCGGTGACCGATTCCTGGCGGCAGCGCGTTCTTTCATGGATTTAACTTTCACGACAACTGGAGATTAGGAAAATGACTTTGATTAACGGATTAGACTGGACGAATTCGTCCGAACCTGCCGAAGAGACGGCGGAACTCGTATTCACGCCCGTTCAGCCGGACCAGGAGGACGCCCGAATGAAGGTGATCGGCGTCGGCGGCGGCGGCGGCAACGCCACGCAGCGCATGGAGCGCGACCTGGCCGCGAACGTGGAAGTCTTCTGCGTCAACACCGACGCACAGGTCCTGCGCGACCTGAGGGTGGGACAGCCGGTGCAGATCGGCCGGGAGACGACCAAGGGCCTCGGCGCCGGCGCTCAGCCGGAAGTCGGGCGCGAAGCGGCGCTGGAGAGCCGGGAGGTGCTGGCCGGGCTGGTGGAAAACACCGACATGCTGTTCATCACCGCTGGCATGGGCGGCGGAACCGGCACCGGTGCGGCGCCGGTCATCGCGGAACTGGCCAAGGAGGCCGGGGTGCTGACGGTGGCGGTGGTGACCCGCCCGTTCAACTTCGAGGGGCAGCAGCGATGCCGCCTCGCCGAGGAGGGCATCCGCGAGCTCAGTTCCCATGTCGACTCGATCATCACCATCCCCAACGATCGGCTGATGAGCGAGCTGGACCCGGACATCTCGATGGAGGATGCCTTCATCGAGGCGGACAAGGTGCTGCACGGCGCCGTGTGCGGGATCTCCGACCTGATCCTGCGGCCGGGCACCATCAACGTCGACTTCGCCGACGTGCGTACCGTGATGCAGCAGCAGGGAATGGCCATGATGGGCACCGGGACCGCCGAGGGCCCGAACCGGGCGGTCGAAGCCACGCAGCAGGCCATCAACTGCCGCCTGCTCGACGAGGTGAACATCACCGACGCCCGGGCCATGCTGGTCAACGTGACCACCACCCGCCAGGGATTGGCGTTGCCGGAGTTCCGCCAGATCGCGGAGGAACTGCAGCCGCTGCAGGACGAAAACGCCCAGATCGTGATGGGCACGACCTACGACGAGCACATGGGCGACAAGCTCAAGGTGACCATCGTGGTGGCGGGCTTCGGCTCCAAGGAGGAGAAGGAGGCGGATCCGGTCCTGGCTGCACTGGGGGCGACCCCAAGGCAGATCACCCGGGCTCCGAGTACGACCCCGGCCTCGGCCCCAGCCCCAGCCCGCGAAAGGGCGAACGGCAACGGGGCGGAGCCGTCGGACGAGAAGATCGCCGCGGTGCCGCCGATCCATACCGAGGGTAATCTGGCCCGGAAGCCGCAGCCGCAGAGCCCGGACTGGACCAAGGGCGAAGAACGGCAGAAGTTCGACATTCCGGCCTACCTGCGCAAGCAGCACGACTGAGCGGTGCGACATGCGGGGAAGGTGCCCTGGTTTCGCCCAACTTCCCCCCGGCTTTGCCGGGGGCGAGGGGGGCGCGGAGATGGCAAAACTTTCTTTTTTCTGTAATAATACGCGCATCCGCAAAACAGGGTTGGCCTGACGCGCGGAGCGCCAAAATAAACGGGCATTTTCTGGAATGATTCGCCAGCACACCCTGAAGCAGAGCATTTGCGCAGAGGGCATCGGTCTGCATACGGGGGAAAAGACCTCTATGCGCTTGAGTCCGGCCCCGGTGGACACGGGGGTGGTGCTGCGGCGGATCGATTTTGATCCGCCGGTTCGTATCCGGGTACACCCGGACCAGGTTTCCGCGACCCGCCTGTCGACGACGCTGTCCAACGGCGACGTCCATGTCTCGACGGTCGAGCATCTGCTGTCGGCAGTCGCCGGCCTCGGAGTGGACAACATGTACGTGGACCTGGACGCCAGCGAAGTCCCGATCATGGACGGCAGCGCGAGCCCGTTCGTATTCCTGATTCATTCGAGCGGCCTGGTCGAACAGGATGCGCCGAAACGCTACCTCCGAATTCGTGAGCCGGTCGAGGCGCGCGACGAGAAGGGCGGCCGATGGGTGCGCCTGACTCCGTACGACGGCTTCAAAGTGGGGTTCACCATCGACTTCGATCATCCGGTGATCCGCAACACCCGGCAGTCCGCAACCCTGGACCTTTCCAGCACGTCCTACATCAAGGAGGTGTCGCGGGCGCGCACGTTCGGTTTCCGCCATGAGGTGGAGCTCCTGCGCGAGCGGAACCTGGCCCTCGGCGGCAGCCTGGACAACGCGATCGTGCTGGACGACAACCGCATCCTCAACGACAGCGGTCTGCGCTATTCCGACGAATTCGTCAAGCACAAGGTGCTCGACGCCATCGGCGACCTCTACCTGCTCGGCAACAGCCTGATCGGCTCTTTCGAGGGCTATTGCTCCGGGCATGAACTCAACATCCAGCTGCTGCGTAAGCTGCTGTCCACCGAGTCGGCTTGGGAACTGGTCAGTTTCGAAGACACCAGCCAGGCTCCTGTCTGCTTCGCGCAGGTCAGTCCGGCCTGAACAGGCCCCTAGTCGTGACCGGCCTGACGCGCAGCAACCTGGATCCGGAGTTGGCGCAACGGCCGCCTCAATCGGCCCTTGAATTCTGCATTGATATGTTTCAGCAGTTCGCGCTGCTGATAGTGGATCAGCGGCGCCTGTTGGCTGTCGTCGACCGAGATCGTCAGTGTGGCCTCCTCAATATCGCTACACCAGCAACGCTCGCCCAGCGGTTCGGGAAGTTGCCGGCGCAGGCTTTGGGTGATGGCCAGCTGTAGGCGGATGCGAGCCAGCAGGTAAGGATCGAGATGGTCAAGAAGCTTTTTCATCGGATCGGGCAGTCTTCCGCCGCCATTATCCGCCATGCCAAAGCCCCCGGCAAAGCCGCGGGCTGGCGGCGTCTTGGCCTCGGGGTTGCGGGAGCGGTCGTGCTGGCCCAGATCGTCGTGGTGGCGTTCCACCAGGGTGCCCTGCACCGGGAGAAGGCCCTGCTGAATTCGATTGACGACACATTGGTCGCGCACGCGGCGACGTTGAAGGAAATACGCCGCGAGAGCCAGATCAACATCGGCGCGCTGACATCGCAGCTGGCGCGGCTGCAGGCGCGCATCGCGCGCTTGGACGCGCTGGGTGGTACGCTGGTGGACCTCGCGCAGCTGGAAGACGGGACGGAGTTCGACTTCGGCGCGGAACCGGGCCTGGGCGGACGTACCATCGCTTCTTCGGGCCCCGGGCCGACCGCGTCCGACTTGGGCGTCTCCATTGACAACCTGCATCGCCAGATCGAGGACCGGACACTGTGGCTGGACGTCCTGGAAGACGTGATCCAGCACCGACGCCTGGTGAGCGAGGCGTATCCCAGCAGCTGGCCCGTGCGTTCCGGCTGGGTTTCCTCGTATTACGGCATGCGCCAGGACCCGTTCCACGGTCACTCCGCCTTCCATCAGGGCATCGACTTCGCTGCCAGCAAGGGGACCGATATCCGGTCGGCGGCAGCCGGCATGGTGGAGTTTGCAGGAACACGGGACGGATACGGCCTGATGGTGCAGATCCGGCACGGGAATGGCTACCAGACCCGCTACGGTCACGCCAGCGAATTGCTGGTGGAATCCGGGCAGATGATCGAGCGCGGCGAGAAAATCGCCCTGGTCGGTTCGACCGGCCGTTCGACCGGACCGCATTTGCACTTTGAAGTGTTGAAGAACGGAAAGGCCGCCAATCCCCTGAAGTTCCTGTCCGCCCGCCGCTGAATCCGCGCGGCTCGCGCTTATAATTTTCTAATCGCTTACCGGCGGTTCCAGCATGTTTAACACACTCGTCCGTAGATTTTTCGGCAGCCGCAACCAGAGGCTCCTCAAGCGCCACCGGCGGGCGGTGCTGCAGATCAACGAAATGGAAGCCGCACTGCAGGACGCGGACGACGCACAGTTACGCGAACGCGCCGACCAGTGCCGGGCGCGCCTTGCCGAGGGGGAGGCAATGGACGCCCTGCTGCCGGAGGTCTTCGCGCTGGTGCGCGAGGCGGCGCGCCGGACGCTGGGCATGCGGCATTTCGACGTCCAGCTGCTCGGCGGCATCGTGCTGCATGAGGGCGGCATCGCGGAGATGCGCACCGGCGAGGGAAAGACCCTGGTCGCGACCCTTCCGGCCTGCCTGCACGCGCTGGCTGGCGAAAGCGTGCACGTGGTGACCGTCAACGACTACCTCGCCCGGCGCGATGCGGACTGGATGCGCCCGATCTACGAGCAGCTCGGCCTGAACGTGGGCGTGATCGTGCAGGGGCTCGACGGCGGCCAGCGCCGCGATGCCTATGCCGCCAGCGTGACCTATGGCACCAACAACGAATTCGGTTTCGACTACCTGCGCGACAACATGGTGTTCCGGGCCGAGCATCGGGTCATGCGCGGACAGGAATTCGCCATCGTCGACGAGGTGGATTCGATCCTCATCGACGAGGCCCGCACGCCGCTGATCATCTCGGGGCCGTCCGAGGATCGCACCGACCTCTACCAGAAGATGAACCACATGGTCCAGCACCTCCAGTTGCAGGAGGAGGAGGAGGGACCGGGCGATTACCGGATCGACGAGAAGGCGCGCCAAGCCTACCTGACCGAGGACGGTCACCACCGGGTCGAGGAACTGCTGTCCGAAGAGAAGCTGATTCCGCCGGGCGCCAGCCTGTACGAGGCCGGCAACATCCGCTTGCTGCACCACGTCAATGCGGCCCTGCGCGCGCGGACCCTGTTCCAGCGCGACCGAGACTACATCGTGTCGGAGGAAGGCAAGATCGTCATCATCGACGAGTTCACCGGCCGCAAGATGCCGGGACGGCGTTGGTCGGACGGGCTGCACCAGGCCGTCGAGGCCAAGGAGGGCGTGGCGGTCGAGACGGAAAACCAGACCGTGGCGTCCATTACCTTCCAGAACTACTTCCGGCTCTACTCCCGGCTGTCCGGCATGACCGGCACGGCCGACACCGAGGCGTTCGAATTCCAGCAGATCTACGGCCTGGAGGTGGTGGTTGTCCCGACCCATATGCGGATGATCCGGGAAGATCTCGGAGACATGGTGTTCCTGACCGCCGCAGAGAAATATGAGGCCGTGGTGGAGGACATCCAGGATTGCGTGGAACGCGGGCAGCCGGTGCTGGTCGGCACCACCTCGATCTCCAACTCCGAACTGTTGTCCAAGTTACTGCAGAAGGCCGGGATCAAGCACCAAGTCCTGAATGCAAAATTCCATGAACAGGAATCGCACATCATCGCCCAGGCCGGGCGGCCCGGCACGGTCACCATCGCCACCAACATGGCCGGCCGTGGCACCGACATCGTGCTCGGCGGTGCGATGGAGTCGCCGCCGGAGTCGGAGGAGTCCAAGTCGGCCGACAACATGCAGGCCGAATGGCAGGCCCGGCACGACCAGGTCGTGGCTGCGGGCGGACTGCACATCATCGGCACCGAACGGCACGAGTCACGGCGCGTCGACAACCAGTTGCGCGGCCGCTCGGGGCGCCAGGGCGATCCGGGCTCCACCCGCTTCTACCTGTCGCTGGAGGATAGCCTGATCCGGATCTTCGCCTCGGAGCGGATGTCCGCCCTGATGCAGCGCCTGGGCATGAAGGAAGGCGAGGTGATCGAGCACCCCTGGGTCACCAAGGCGATCGGCAACGCCCAGCGAAAGGTGGAGGCACGCAACTTCGACATCCGCAAGCACCTGCTGGATTTCGATGACGTGATCAACGACCAGCGCACGGTGGTCTACGAGCAGCGCAGCCAGATCATGGTATCCGAGGACCTGTCCGAGCACGCGGCATCGATCCGTACGGATGTCGTGGAGCGGGTCTACCGGGACTACATCCCGGCCGAGAGCATGGAAGAGCAATGGAACACCGAGGGGCTGGAACAGGCACTGACCGAGACCTTCGGCCTGGTGGCCCCGGTGCGCGACTGGCTCGAGCAGGAACCGGAACTGAACGATGCGACGCTTGCGGAACGCATCCGGCAGTCCGTCGAGCAGAAACTGCGCGACAAGGAGCAGGAGATCACCCCGGAGGCGATGCGCCACCTGGAGCGGGATTTGCTGCTGACGACCCTGGACCTGCACTGGAAGGAACACTTGGCGATGATGGATCACCTGCGCCAGGGCATCGGCCTGCGCAGCTACGCGCAGAAGAACCCGAAACAGGAATACAAGCGCGAGGCCTTTGAACTGTTCCAGGCCATGATGGACCGGATCGAGAATGACTTCATTCGCCTGCTGTGCCTGCTGAGGCTGGGTTCCCCGGACGAACTGGATTCCCTGGAGAAACCGTCCACCGCGGTGTCGGATCTGGACTACCGGCATACGTCGGGCGAGGAGGTCTCTCCGGTGCAGCGCCCGCAATCTTCGCCGCAGGCCAGAGTGCCATCCGCCAGTATCGCGCCGCCGCCGACGGTCCGCCGGGCGGCCGACAAGGTCGGGCGCAACCAGCCTTGCCCGTGCGGTTCCGGCAAGAAGTACAAGCATTGCTGCGGCGCGCAGACCCGGCGGGTGGCATGAGCTGGCAGCCGGTCCCTGGAGTGCGCTTGGCGGCCGCCAGTGCGGGTCTGTACGCCGGCGAGCGGCTGGATCTGGCGGTGCTGGAGTTGGCACCCGAAACGGAGCTGACCGCCGTATTCACGACCAACCGGTTTTGCGCGGCACCCGTCGAGGTTGCACGCGAACATCTGGAGATGCGCTCTCCCCGGTTGTTGCTGATCAATGCCGGTTGCGCCAACGCCGGACTGGGCGAACAGGGCCTGTATGACGCCCGGCAATGTTGCATGGCGGCCGCGGGGGTGTTCGCGATCGATCCGCACGAAGTCTTGCCGTTTTCGACCGGGGTGATTGGCGAGAAGCTGGATGTGGGGAAGATCGAGGCGGTGTTGCCGCAACTGCAGCAGGCGCTGTCCGCCGACGGTTGGCCGGAAGCGGCGCAGGCGATTCTGACGACCGACACCCGGGTCAAGCTGGAGGGCTGCCGGATCAAGGGTGGGGGGGAGAATCTCCACGTTACCGGAATGGCCAAGGGCTCGGGCATGATCTGCCCGGACATGGCGACCATGTTGGCCTTCGTCGCGACCGATCTGGCGGTAGATGCGGCGATCCTGGAGCAGGTGCTCGAGCGTGCGCTTGAGACGTCTTTTCACGCGATCACTGTGGAAGGCGACACCTCCACCAATGACGCGTGTGTGCTACTGGCGACCGGCGCCAGCGGTGTGGCGCTTTCGGACCTGAGCGATTCGGAGGTTCAGGCTTGGGAGCAGGCTGTCTTCGACACTTGCGAGACGCTGGCCAAAAGCATTGTGCGGGACGCCGAAGGCGCGACCCGGTTCATTACGGTCGAAGTCGAGCGGGCGGCGACCCAAGAACAGGCACAGGCGGTGGCACGTGCGGTCGCCCATTCGCCTCTGGTCAAAACAGCGGCATTCGCCGGCGATCCCAACTGGGGCCGGATCTTGGCCGCCGTCGGGCGCAGCGTCGGAGACCTGTCGCGCATGGACCGGGTCGAGGTTCATCTGGACGATGTGCTGGTGGTGATGGGCGGTGTCGTTGCCGAGGACTACCGGGAGGAGCGGGGTCTCGCGGTCATGGAGCACGAGGAATTCACCATCCGTGTGAATCTGGGCCTCGGCGAGTCGCAGACCCGACTCTACACGTGCGACCTGTCCTACGATTACGTAAAGATCAACGCCGAATACCGGACCTGACCCCATGGTTGTGACTCCCATGGCGGTGGTCGCGGGAGCCGTGCTCAGTGCGGATGAGGGAGTGCCGAAGGTCTTGCTGGCGAAACGGCCCGCGTCCGCGCATCAGGGCGGCAAATGGGAGTTTCCAGGTGGAAAGATGACGGCGGGCGAGAGCGCACCGCAGACGCTGGTGCGGGAACTGGAGGAGGAAATCGGCATCCGGGCGAAAGCCTGGGGCCGACTGATCCGTTTCCCCTACACCTATCCTGAATTCACGATGGACTTCGATGTGTTCCGGGTGACGTCCTGGGATGGGACGGCCCGCGGGTGCGAGGGCCAGGAGGTGCGCTGGGTGCCGTTGCCGGAACTGGGGCGGTGGACCACGCCGCCCGCCAGCCTCCCGGTGATCCGTGCGCTTCAATTGCCTCCGCAGTACGCGATCAGCGCGGATCCGGCCGGTGACATCGGCCGCTGGCAAGATGATCTGTCGGCAACGCTGGAACGCGGCGCGCGGTTGATCCAATTGCGCGCGCACTCGCTGTCCAGTCCGGCATACGAACGGTTGGCGCAAGAGTCCATCGAGCGAGTTCATGCCGCGGGCGCACGAGTCGTGCTGAACGGCGAGCCCGAGCAGGCGGCGCGGCTGGGGGCGGACGGGGTGCACCTGACGAGTGCGCGCCTGCAGCAACTGACAGCCCGCCCTCTACCGGAGGGTCTTCTCGTGGGTGCGTCCTGCCACAGCCCGCAGGAGTTGGGCCAGGCGGTCCGGATTGATGCGGATTTCGCGGTACTGTCGCCACTGCGCGATTCGCCGCAGGCGCTGGGCTGGGACGGTTTCGCGTCGGCGGCCGCCGATGCGGCATTGCCGGTATACGCGCTCGGGGGAATGAGCCCGGGAGATCAGGATGCGGCCGTCGAATCCGGCGCACAGGGAATCGCCGCGATCCGCGGCCTGTGGGGGCCGATCAGCTGAACAAGACGCCGATGAAGAAGGTGGTCAGATAGATGAGGATCAGGCCCAGCATGGAGAGCAGGCACAGCAGGGTCACCAGGTGATGCGGGGGCCGGTGGCCGACCAGCACGCCGGCGACCGCGACGATGAACGAGGCCAGTCCCAGGCTTTGCATGCAGCCGGTCTGGCAACTGCGCATCTCGAAAGGCCCGCCCAGAAGGTTGAAGGCCAGAGCGACGGTGAGACCCCAGCTGACGGCCGTGGCCAGCACGGTCCAAGGGGAGATGGCGGTGTAGAAGCGGGAGCCGTTCATGATTCTATTTTAACCAGCGCATCGCCGACCGTTTGCGGCAGGCGATCTTCAAGGGCTCGGTCAATTGCCGAAGCAAGAAGCCTTCCAGGATATTCACAGAGATGCGAAAGCCCCCATGATGCTGGCCATAACCCCGACGACGATAGGGATATACCAATAGAGCCTCTTGAATTCGGCCTGCATGTCGGCGCGTAGATCCTTGATTTCGCCCTGCAGACGAAGTCCCATCTTTTCCATATCCGCCCGTATGCCGGACTCCATCTTTTCCATGTCCGTTCGTAGGCTGGACTCCATCTTTTCCATGTCGCTTTTGGTGGCCAAGTGGTGCTGGGCGTCATCCATGGCTTCAACCACGGCTCCGGCCTGGTCTTCGCTGAAAGTGGCGGCCTGCAGAGTCTTCATGGTCCTGAGTTTATCAAAATGCGGGGTACGAGGTGCCCCCGTTTTATTCGCACCGGGGGTGGCAGCGGACTCTTGTGTGCTGGGTTTCATGGACGTCTCTCCTTGACGAGTGGCTAGCGGGAGGAAATGCTTGTTGAAAGCACTCCTCGGGTCGGGATGGGATGGTGTCAGAAGGGGACGGGAAAGGCAAGGAAAAATGGTCAGAATTTTTTGACCATTTTTATCCTTTGAAAGTCAATAGGTTATAGGCTATTCTGGATGCGACTTCAGGGTGATTTTTTCGGCATCCTCTGGATATTTGCTTGAGTGGATCTTACGGGGTCTTCACACAAGCGAAAGAGACTTCACTATGATAATCGTCATGGCTCCGACGTAGGCGATATACCAGCGAAGCTCCCGAAATGAAGCCCGCATGTCGGCGCGAAACTCCTGCAATGCAGCCCGCGTGTCGGGGTGCATGTCCCAGTCTTCTTCATATGGATCAACTGGCCGACTACCCGATTCAGATAGTTTTTCGTGGTTAAGCGGTGCCAGTCGCTGTGATGGTTTGGACCATGACTGCGGCTTGGGCTTCGTCGAATGCGGCGATCTGAAGAGTTTCATGCACCCAAGTCTATCAAAATGGGAGGCAGGTGGGGATGGGTTAAAGGGGGCGAGTATGATACTCAAGAGAGAGGGGCACACCACATCATGCTACGTTCCGCGGCCGAAGCCGAAGACGCTTTCTACGAGGCGTTCGCTCAGCAGGATGTAGAGGCCATGATGCAGGTATGGGCAACGGACCGCTCGATATTCTGCATCCATCCCGGAGGCCAGCTGCTGACCGGGCGCGAGGAGGTGGAGGAGAGCTGGAAACAGATCTTCCAGGCGGAAGTACCGTTTCATTTCGAACGGGAATACCATTACCGGGACGAGTTGGCAGACCAGTTCGCCATCAGCCATCTGACGGAAACCCTGTACCTGCGGCACCATATCGTCGGCATCGTGCTGGCGACCAACATCTACTGCGGCACGGATGAAGGCTGGCGCATGATCATGCATCATGCCTCGCCCCCGCCCGGCCCGGACGAGCCGGAATCAGGAGGGCCTGTCTTGCACTAAGGGGTCTTGTCCAGGGACTGCAGCCCTTTCCGGTAGTACGCCTGCGCGGCCTCGCCCTGGCCCATCCGCTCCAGGGTCTCCCCCAGTTCCCGGTACAGCAGGGCATCGCCGCCTTGCTTCTCAAGGGCCTCCAGTTGCTCGCGAGCCTCGGCGTGTTGCCCGAGGCGGCTGTGCAGTCGCGCCAGGGTACGCTTCAGCGAGACTTGCTCGGGATTCTTTGCCAGCCACTTCCGGACTTTCTCGACCATGTTCGGGGTGATCGGGTTCGGCAACATGCCGTACAGTTCGATCGCCGTGTCGTCAAGGTTGGAGTCCAGCAGTTTGCGCAGGTGCGGCTCCAGTTCCGGATGCGACAGCCCGCAGCGCTGAAGTCGCCCGATGTAGTGGCGCAGGACTTCCGGGTCGTCGCGCGCATCTCCGAGTTTCGGCCACAGGGACTTTAGTTCCGACTCCTGGGTGTCTTCGCACAGGCGATAGGCAGCATCGCGCAGCCACTGGCGGGTTTCGTCTTGCGGCAGGTGCGCAAGGCGTACCTGGTCCCGTCCCAGTTCGAACAGTCGCTCCCAGCTGTTCAATTCCCGGTAGCAACGGGCTAACTGGCGCAGGACTCGGGGATTCCTCGGATTGTCGCCTGCCAGCACCTGCAGGACGGCCAGGGCTTCTTCCCATTCTCCCGCGGCAACCAAACCATCGGCCTTGAGCCAGGTGCTGGCCGTCTGATAGTCGGGATCGGTCACCGCGCGCAGGTGCGCGTTCCAGGCGTCCCGGTCGTTGGCCTTAATGCAGACCGAAGCCGCCAGAAGCTGAAAAATCGATTGCTTGGGTTCCATCTTCGCCGCCTGCTCCAGATCCTGCCGAGCGGCGTCCAGCCGGTCTTCCAGCATGTTGCGCAGCCCCTGTGCGAACAGGATGTCCGTGCGGTCGCGGCGGCGGGACTTGTGCCGTTTCCTAAGGCGCTGCGGAGTTTCCAGCGTTCGCGACAGCAGACCCACCAGCACGAAAATCCCGAACATGGTTCCGATGCCAACCAGCAGGGCCATCAACAGGGAGGCCCGGACCGTGTAGTCGGCCACATGCACGATGACTTCGCCTCCTTGGGTCTGGGCGGTCCAAGCCGTCAGGCCCGTCACCAGCAGTGCCACGAAGATCAGCACCAGGATTTTCATTGAGTCGGCGGCAGCGTTCGGGTCAGTTGTTCGAAATCAATGGAGGGCGGGAAAGGGTTCTGCTCCCGCAGCACCTCCAGGTCGTGTTTCAGTGCCGGGTAGCTGTTCTCAAGCGCTGGCTGCGAAAGCAGGGCCAGGACATGCTCCAGGGATTGCATGTAGGCATCGGAGCGATGGGACTGCAAGGCCAGGCGAGCCAGGTACAGTTCGGTTTGCGCGGCGTACAGGATCAGGATGTGCTGGTAGGCCGAAATGGTCTGCACCGCCTGCGGGGCACCTTTCTGTACCTCGAGGTGTTCGTCGAATTGCTCGACGATGGAATCCCAGATCTGGCCCCAGCCACCGGTGGCCAGGGTCTGGTTCTGGCGCTCGACAGCCGCCTGCAACTGTCCAATCTTCTCGCTCAGCACGAGCCAACTCCCGGTCAGGATGCGATGTGCATGCTCCGCCTCCTCGCCCCGGTAGCCCTCCAGGATTGTAATCGCTTGATCCACTTGCTGGATCAGGGTGTGGTGGTGGACCGGGTCCAGGGAGTCCAGCACTTGGCGGGCTTGGCGCAGGGCACTCAGTGTGCCGAGGGAATCCTGAAGGTAATTCTGCTTATATTGAGCAATCTGCAGTAGGAAGGCAAGTTCCTCGACCGGATACTGGCGCGGGTCGGGGGCGATCGAAATCGGGGCCAGCTTCTGCTGCAGCAGGGTCTCGTAGGTCGTGTAGCGGATCCGCAGTTCTTCCAAGAACTGGTCCACCAGGGCCTGGGTCCGGTGCTGCTCCTCGGATAGGCCAGCCAGGCGCCGGTCGACTTCCATCAGCGCCTGGTGCGCGGACTGGTGGGTTTCGAGCTGGCGGTCGCGCAGTTCGAGGAAGCGGGTCTGCGTGTCGGTCCACAGCATGTACAGCAGGGCGCCGACCGCAGCCAGGCCCAGCCAGCCGATTACGGTCAATGCAGCACCCAGTCGCGTGGTGCGGCTCATGCGTTTGGCGGCAAGGCCGCGAAGCAACTGGTCAAGGCATCGATCATGGCGTCGTCCCCGGGGTTGTCGGCCACTCCGGCAGGCGCAGTGTAGCCAAGTTTACGACAGGCTTCGGCGATCCGTGTGTTGCCGGCGATGAGTGCGCTCTCTCGAAGTACAGTTTCTTCTTCCGATGTGACGCATTGCAGAAGGTTCTCGGCGATCTCGGCGCTGGTGATGCAGATCGCCTCCGGAGGACCGCCCGGCATTTCCCCGATGGACAGCATATCGGTCGGCGGGTCGCGGCGGTAGACTTCCAGATACTGCACCTCTGCACCACGACGCCCCAGTTCGTCGGCCAACATCTCGCGCCCGCTCTGCCCCCGGACGATGACGACCTGCCGGCGCTTCAGATCCTGCAGCACGGGTGCGGACAACAGTGCTTCGCTGTTGTACGGGGGAGGGGCCACGACATCGGGTTCCAGGCCGATCTGCAGCAGGGCCTTGGTTGTGGCCGGGCCGATGGCGGCAATCCCGGAGGCGCGGCGGACGACATGTACAAGCGGGTCGGGACCTGCCATCAGGCCCCGCACCGCGTTGGCGCTCACGAAGATGATGAATGTTGCCTGTTCGACCAGGACTTGGGCGGTCGAATCCGGAGGCGCCAGGGTAATCCGGATGGCGGGGAAGTGGCTGATTTCCGCGCCTTGCGCACGCAAGCGTGTAGCCAGCGACTCGACTTGTCCTTCAGGCCGGGTCAGCAGGATTCGGCGGCCGGAAAGTACGCTGCTCATGCGTAGCCTTCGACCCCCAGTTCGGCCAGGATATCCGCACCGCCTTGTTCCAGCAGTTGTTTTGCGGCCAGCGCACCGGCAATCTTGGGGTCTCCCTCGGCTTCCGCACGCAGGATCAGGCTGCCGTTCGGGCGCGCGAGGCAGGCTTGCAGGCGGACTTCTCGGAGGCCGGTACAGACCGCATGGGCCGCCAGGGGAATCTGGCAGCTGCCGGACAACGCACGGCTGACCATGCGCTCCGCGGTCACGGCAGCGGCGGTGGCGTCGTCGTGCAATGCGGCCACCCAGGCGCGAGCGTGCGGATGGTCTTCGGCGATCTCGATGCCGAGTGCGCCCTGGCCGATGGCGGGCAGGCACTCTTCGGGCTCCAGGATCTGGGTGATCTGCCCGTCCAGGTCTAGACGCTGCAGGCCTGCACAGGCCAGCACAATGGCTTCGAAATCTCCATCTTGCAGCCGTTTCAGGCGGGTTCCGACATTGCCGCGCAGATCCAGGAATTGAAGATCCGGGAACCGTGCCTGCAACTGTGCCTTGCGCCGCAGGCTGGATGTTCCGACACGGCTGCCTGCAGGGAGCGCGTCAAGCGTCTTGTGGCGGGGGGCGATGACGCCGTCCCGGGGGTCGGCGCGGGTGCAGATTGCGCCCAACGTGAGGCCGGCCGGGAGGTCCGCCGGCACATCCTTCATCGAATGAACCGCAAGATCGGCGTCGCCTGCCAGCAGGCGAAGTTCGAGTTCCTTGACGAACAGGCCCTTGCCACCGATTTCGGCCAAGGGGTGATCCAGTACCTGGTCACCCTCGGTCTGCACGCGCAGCAGTTCCGTGCTCAGGCCCTGCGCTTGGACCAGCGCCTCGGCCACCAGTTCGGCCTGCCGGACCGCGAGCGGGCTGCGGCGGGTGGCAATGCGGCAGAGAGATTTGCTCATGGAGTGCGTGGCATCAATTGGACAGGCCGCTCGTCAGGTGCATAGAAACGGTCGCTGACGAATGCGATATCCCAGCTCCCGTCTTGCCGTCGGCGATATTGGATCTGTTTCAGGTCGGGCAGGGAGGTGCAGGTCAGCGCCAGAGCAGTGGCGGCCAGCGAATCATCCCCGCGTTGCAGCGCCTGGGGGATCAGGCTTGCGGCCAACTGAGCCCGCTTGAGCGAGTCCGGGCGATCGTAGCGCACGCCGTCCACATTAAACCCCTCCAGGAACTTCTCTTCCAGCCGCGCAACCGCTTCGCGTTGGGCCGGAGTCATGGTGACGGTTCGATCCCAATACAGTTCCAGACCGCCGTCAATCAGCACGGCAACCTTGTCCTCAAAGGATGTCGGAGAATCGGTTTTTTTCATGGATTGCGGCATTAGGCTTGGCCTACTCGAAGTGGCTAGTCAAGATGTTGGCCCAAGCACATCCGTAATAATTTGTTTCAGGCAATCTGGGTCTTGCAGAAAATAAACGCCATCTTCTTTCCATTCCTGCTTCGTGCGTTGTTCGCTAATCTTTTCCGGAGCAGTGACCGATAGGACATAAGCGTGTAAGCGCAGGGTTTGATCGTCATTACGCACTCGCTTTTCGACCTCCTTGATTTCAGCATGTAATTCCACTTTTTTGCGTTTTTCCTGACCATAGTAGCCAAGTCCTTTCGGATCAAGAAAGATTACATGCTGGCTGTTATCGTTCTTCAACCAGACGATGAAGTCCGGGTAATAGCCGCAGTCATCAAAAAAAGAAACGCCTCTGCCGTGCGTCCGGTTGCGAATCAGGAAAAGGTCTCGGCCTCGCAGGCAGCCATCGTTGTATCGGGCTAATGACTCCAGTTTTTCTACGACGCTTTTTTCGCCTTGATTCAGGGGAACGGGCTGGACCGTGACCTTGCAGTCCTTGCTCGCGTACAGGAGAGGTTCATAGGCGTGAACCTTGGTTCTGATGACGATGAGCCTCAGGTCTCTAGGAAGAGGGTGGTTGAGATTCGTTCTGAGTGAACGAATATCCTCGACTAGCCTTTCCTCTTTTGCATCCAGCGACAACCGATGTTCCTTGATGTTGTTCGGGTCGTTTTCACCCAGCGTCACCACCTCGATGTTTTCATGCTCCCACTTTCTTCGCTGTTTTCGCCAATGTTGATCCGCATATTTGGCAAGAAGATCAATGGCCACATCCTCTAATGCCTGCACATCCTTAAAATTTTGCATATCGGTTTTTTCGGGAGGGGCCTGAAGTTCGTACCATGTGTCGTTGGCTAGTAGTTCATCTATGGTTTCAGCATGAAGGGCCAAATTGTGCCAACCCATTTGGCGCTTGTGCGCTATCAGGGAGTCATAGATGCGAGTCCTGTTGAATAGGGAGGTGTGACACGGAGTGAATTTGAATTGAACCTTTTCTCTTTCGATGGCGGTGGATTTGCTGGATGCTACGGATTGCAGCCGAGAATACAAATCTAGTTTCACGGTGGGATTGCCTGCGTTGGGGAGTGGCAAGGTCAATCGTTCTCCCGATCCCATGTATTTTTGGCCCTTTTTGAGCCGGATGAATTTCAGGTCGGTCGTTTTTGCGAAATTCCACGTCACAGGGAGTTTGATGTGCTCCAGTGCGATCCTCTCCTTTTCCAGCAGGTCTCGGAAGATTTGCATGTAGTTCGCACGCAATCCAAAGATATGCAGGGTTTCCAATTCAGCCAGCTCCTCGCTGCCTTGCGGTAGTTTGGCACCACTTTTCTGATGACGTTTCAAACTCATGTTCCAGCCTTTCAAGCGGACTCCTCTTCCGAACATCTGGATGATTTCTGGTCCCTCTCCTACACCCACATGCATTAGGCTCATGGTGCTGACTCGCCAGCAGTTCCATCCTGCAATAAAGCGGCGCGCACCGATTACGATGTTCACTTTTGAATCCGGCTGGTCAACCGTCGGGAATAACACTTTTGCAAAGCCGAGTTCCCGCTCCACACGAAAATCCGGGTTAGCTTTTTCTTTCAGTATTTTGTGGAGGGCAGCCGAATCTCCGATGTTGACGACGCCAAAGGGAGAATGGTCAGCAGCGCGTAAGTGAAATTCACCGTCTCCGCCAGTGATGTAGACGACATGCAATTGTCCTTCTCCGTGAAACAGGGTTTCGCAAATATCGGCGTAGAGGTCATTTGGCCGGCTCGATTTGAATCTGGCAAATCTGTCAGCGAAGAAATCTTCGTCTAGTTCGTTGGTGATTCCTGAATCGTTGGCCAGCAGACGTTTAAACATGGCGCATACATCCTTTTTATTCGCTAACAGCCAACCAAAAAAATCTAGGATATTGATAACGTCCGATTTGGTCTCCCTATCTGCTTTGCTGCTTCCAGTCACGGTTTTTCCGAGGAACACCCATAGCGGTTTTGCCAAATTGAAATCAACCCATTCGATATCCCTGTCTCTCCAAATACAACATTGCAGGTAAAAGGTGAGCAGGCACCCAAGCAGGTACATGCGGCTGTTTTCGTCTTCCGCTCCCCTTGGCAGGTTCGAAATAGAGTAGTCCTTTCCGTAACCGTCCTTATAAAACTCCCGGTAAGCGTAATCGAACAGCAGGCATTTTCCGTAGACATCCCGCAGGGCAGGGTCTTTGCCCGTGATTTGATTGAAGGTTGCAGAATACTCGAAAGTAAATCCGCCCCGTGCCAGTTCCTCGCGGCGTTCTCGCCATGCCTTTCCAGATGCCCCAAGGTGTCCCTCATCGACTAGGACCAGATTGTTTTCGCCGAAATCCCGCACCGCGACACGCTTGATCCCTCTTTTTTCTGCCAGCTTGTTGAGATCAATGATCTCTACGGAAGCGAATAAGTCGGGGCCCGCCTCATTGGAGAAAAGCCGTGCGGAGATATTGCTTTCCTGCAAATCCCGATTGTGTTGTTTGGACATGTGTTCGTTCGGCGTCACAAGGATGACGTTGTTGAGTCGTTGGCCTGAGCGGTTGAGCCAATGCTGGTATTGCAGGATCGATGCATGCATGATCAGCGTTTTGCCGGAGCCTGTTGCGCTTTGGAGAGCGACGGTATGCAGATCCCTTGGGGTGCAATCGGGCATGCTGCGGGTCATCGGGTTCGCGGTTTTCGTCGCATTCAGGCCAGCGCATAGCGCTTGGGGATCACTGAAATAGCGATTCAGGTAGTGTTCGGTGAACAGTAGCGCGAGATATTGATGGGGCTTCCATGACCGACCACGTTCTTCCGTCATGTGCAGGCGCTGGCTGTACATGGCGATATTTGCGTCATATTCAGTGAAAGTTTCTGCGCTGATGCTTGCGTTATCGGGGTGCAGGTACAGGGCGCGGGCATATTCGCTTTCTCTTCTTGCTGTGAATACGGGCAGCGCATCGCGCAGGCGGTCAAGCATCGCGTCCATGTCGGCATAGCCAAATTCCTGGCACATGAAGCGGAGCAGGACAAGACGGTCCTGGAGGAGGGGTGCTGACCGTCGGCCCCTCATCGGCCGTCGGTCCCTTGCTGTGCTACTTGCTGGTATTTTCTGGTCAGGTATGCGGCAAAGGACGCACATGCCCCGTACATAAAAACAGCCTCATCCAAGCCAACATTAGGAGAACCCTGGTCCAAAAGAGCATGTCGAACACCTTGTTCACTGTTTGTATATCCATAGAGTTTTTCAAATGCTTTTTTAAGTACTGGATTCATTAATGATCCTTCTTTTATAAGAAAGTTAAGTGCCGTACCTAGAGTATTTGCTTTAGGAGCGATCTGACGTGCTACAGATTCGACAGCATGGATGCTGTCAGTAATTGAGTCTGCATATTGCTGCGCATTGATGTGTTCAACAGCTTGACGCAAGTGTGTAGTAGCACCGTCCATATTGTTCTGATGAATTGTTTCAATGGATTGCTGTATTGCTTCTCCTTGCTCCCTGTTGCCCTGTGGATAAAACCAATACGGTTGCTGAGACATATCAAGCCGGTATGCTGCAGCATGTTTCTCAAACAAAGCCGGTATGCGGGAGCGAAGTGCTGCAGTAGGAAAATCACTGTTCAGTAATCTTTCAATCAAGTCTAATACGATATTGAAATCACGGTGCATCACTATTGACTTGAATTGCTGGAGAACCAGCCCATCTTGACTAGGTACTTCATCTTCCGGGATTTTTTCAAGAGTGCCTAGGGTACGGGCAAAAAATCTTGAGGGCGGTTCATTTGCATCAACGGTGTATTCAATAGAAGAATAACGGATTTCTTTCAGACCATCCCGAACGGCATTCCAGATTTCTCTCCTTAGGTCTTTTGATAGATGTTCCAGTTGCATTGGCTCCGGCAGAGGCTCATGACCGTAGCGTTGAGAGAATGAAAGATTCGGAGGATTATTTGCCATACGAGCAATCCTCGAACATCAAGGCTCGAAAGACGGGTTCAATGGTTTTCGCAGTCCAGATGTCTTTCTTTCCTCGAATCGCATTCAGAGTGTGGTCGCCATTGACGTAGACAAGAGCAAGTGAGTCAGGGAAGAGCTTCCGGTTGAGATCGAACCATTTTTCCAGTTTGGCATTGTCTGTTTTTTCGAGATTGCGCCAAAGAATCAGACAATTTCGTTTCTGGCTGTCTGTACCAGTAATAGAGAGAACATCATCAATTTTCTGGTAAGAGTGAACATGCAGACCAATAAGATGGTTGAAAGTTTCTGGCAGGTCTACGGGCACATCTTGGCGCACTCCATCGCGTACGGTGGAAATGGTACAGGCAAATGGATTGAGACAATCCATGCCCAGCAGGTTGGTGCTGTTTTGAGTTTCTACATTGAGCGAGTAACGCAGCTGATAGTCTTCGGACAGCGCAGGATTATCAGCGAACAAATCACTTTCCTTTGGTTTCCATACGAGGCCGTCCAGTGTGTCTTCGTATGATTCGAGACGGATGTATTTGAAGAGTTGCGAGATGCCTTCGTCGCGGGAGGCTGGTTTGCCGCCTTCCCAGCCTGGCGAATAAATGATTTTCTTGATACGTGGCAATAGCACTGCATCGAAATGATCGGCCATCTCGACCATTAGGTATTTGTAATGAGTGTTATTTTCTCGATTTAGATTAATAATTGCATGGCCAGTTGTACCGGAGCCAGCAAAATAATCCAATATATATGCGTCCGCATTAAGGTTGGCTGCGAAGATTGCGTCTTCGACAGTATGAATTGATTTGGGATAGGAAAATTGATTGGGTGCACCAGTGATGTCGCTTAGCAAATTAGCGCCAAATGTGCCTGCGTTATATCGGGAATCTGTCCAGTTGCTAAATAGTGCAGTTTTCCGCTCATCAGCATTAATCCTCTGATAAATTGTATTGCTTTTGGAACAGCACAATTTGTTACCGTCGACGAGTGCTTGGCATGATTTATAAGACTTTCTCCACACCCGCTCCTCTCCTTGTGCGCCAATAGGATAAATTCTGACGAGATTTTTGTCAGTCGGTTCTGTCGGATACTCATGTTTTATTGGTGGCGGTTCCAAACCTACAACTTGACGGGAAGAGGGGTCTACTAGAATTGCGTAGAAACTGTTCGGCCGCGCGTAACGAAAGTTACTTTCGGCAGTTCCGCTTCTTCTAAACGGCCGTTGTTCTTCGTCACGGTGGCCTGTTCTTCCTACAAGTGTTCTACTTGACGATGTGGGTACGCATGCGAGCATGTATTCATGTGTATGCGCTAAGGTTTGAGCTTTCCCCCCTTGTGGGTGGTGATTAACAATAATTGTCTCGCGTCGTAATGAGGGATATTCTTCATCTAGAAGTTTTGCAAGGTCGACCATTTCAAAATCGTCAATTGCGATATAGAGAACAAGGTCTTGAGTTAATATTTCAGGGAGAAGAGCCAGCCGATTGGCCATCAGAGTCAGCCACGAGGATTTAAGGTACCCATTTTTATACAAGATTTCTGAGTCGCCTGTATTGTAGGGAGGATCAATGTAGACGCATTCCACTTGGCTGTGGTATCGTTTCTTTAAAAGGTTTAGTGCTTGAAAATTCTCTCCATGGACAAATACTCCATCAGTCTTCGCATCCAATGGACCAATTTCGGACAAGGTTGCTAGTAGGCGGTCTGTGAAGTCACGGTCAAAATGTCTCGTATCCAGTATTAAATACGGGTTGGCCTTGAGAAATCCGATGGTTAGTGGGTCGGAATATCCCGTGCCGTCATTGGAAAGGCTACCGTCAATTTCGTTAATCGCAAACAGTTCTTTCCATTCTTCAACTTGCCTTTCATTGGCTGCTATTTCGGCGTAGAAGGTTTCTGGCACGTGGTCGAGGGTGGCGCACCAATGCGTGTCCAGTACGAATTTCTTCTTGAGCCAGAGTTTCTTCTGGAAATTTTCTAACTGCTCAAGAAAGGAGATGATTTTCTCGCCCATTTCACGAGTCGCACGCACTCGCAACTGCGCACGGCGTAATTGAACCATATTGCTGGCATTGATGTCGTTCAGGTTGAACACATCGCTTTTCAGATAGAAATCCATCTCGCGGCGCAGGAAACCACCTAGGTCCTTGTGGATGAAGTAGTCAAAGCTATTTTTCGCTGTGTAGCGTTCAACGTGCTTTTCGAGTTTCGTGCGTTTGCTATTGGCTCCAGTTGGCTCAAGTTCAGAAAGACAAGCTCGCCAATCCGGATTTAGGTTTTGCAAGATGCGCTCTGTTGTCGCTTGGTTGATCCGGTTTTGTTGGCCGTCCCCATTTCCAGGGAATTTCTTCTTTTCGCTATCCGTTAGCGGGCGATGCTCAAAGCGAACTATCAGTGTCTCGTCTGCATGCACAATGGCACCTTTCCCGGGCACCAACACGAAGCGACGTTGTCTGCCGCTAGTTTCCTTGATGTTGTCTTTCTTGCTATCGGCCGCTACAGTTTCAAACTTGACATGCCGGTTCTTTTGGAGCGTAAAAGCGTAGGAGGCGTAATTTTCCGCCGTCTTGATGTAGTATTGATCCGCATTGGCCCAGTGCAGTTTCACCTCTTCCCCGTCATAGGGAATATGATAGGCCGAGTCGCCCCCTCCAGAGTAGCGGCGCAGCGACATGAAATCGCCTTCACTGTAGTATCGGGAGAAAAAGTTAGCCAAGTAACCATAGACATCCGCCTCGGCTTCCGCATCTGTTTTTGCTTCGGCCAACTGCCGTTCCAATTCAATCACTTTCGGCGCATCGTCCGGGTTGATTCCCAGAGATTTGGCCATCGCTCTCGCGTCTTCAACATGTTTTTCTAGATCGGCTCTGTCCTCATCAGAGACCCCGGCCAATATCGTCTTGACTTGAGGCAACAAGTCATTATCAAGGAACTTCGTGATCTTGTCCGCCATCATGTTCATGATCCGGTACAGGCCGAAGTCAAGGTCGCCCCGGTCAAGTTGGAACATTTCCCTCAGTAGGGCTTTCAGCTGATTGAATTTTTCTCGGGATTCCGAGGTCTGGCGAGTAGGCATTGGGATGATGTCAGCAATTTTTGAGTATGGGTATGAGTGAACCTTGTTAATTCGTTTATTCTGCGGGTTGCCGAGACACCCGCAGAGAACGATTTAGAGTGTATCCTAGCGTATCCTCATGACGACCACGTAATCCATTGTATTTACGATAATTTTCGTTAAATTTCAAAGTCTAAAGACTGTGAGTTACAATGCATACTCACTAGGAGTATCTGGATGTGGGCATGGATGGAATGCATGCGATGTACTTCACCGGAACAAAGAGCTCTGGCTATGCCGTACTCGCCCTGAAGAATGGCATGATTGCTGAGGCAGATTCCATGGACAGGGTGTTAGACGGCATCTATGAAAGGGTTGGAAATGACGACGCTGATAGTTCAGTCAGGTTTAATCTATAAGGAACTGGGAATATGGCAACGCAGCACTTAATCGATAGCCTTAAAGGGGAGCTTCAATCATTAGCGGCATATACAGACATTGACCTAGTTAGCCGTAAGGATAAATGGGGTTCAATTAACTTCGAAGAAGCACGGGCAGATATCGACTTAGCTCTATCCGTGGCTACAGATCTTTTAGACCTACCGCTTCAATACCTAACGGATACTACCGCGCAACAGATAATTGATTACGTTCCTGGAGTAGTTGGCGGATTAGCAGAAATCGATCAATTCTCGCTTGAAGGAGGAGACCCGGTCAGTAGGCGAGACAATCTCTCTCAAAACCTCCACGCACAGGTCGAAGCTCTTTATGCTGTTGCAGGTTCTTCTATTCCATACCTCGCCTATAGGCGTGGCGATGCTACGGACAATATAACGAAATTAAACCAAGCGGTTGCTGATGCAGGAAAAATTCTTGAGGAAGCAAAAAAATCGGCTGACGACAAAAATAGTGAAATAGAAGAAATCATAAAAGCTGCTCGCGCAGCAGCAGCGAGTACGGGGGTAGCTACATTCACGGAAGAGTTTCGTGATGAAGCATCGACACTCGGCGCACGGTCAAAAAATTGGCTGATTGCTACGGCTGTATTTGCGGCTCTAACTATAGGTGCGGCGATTGGGTCCTATTTTTGGCCCGAAGTTTCACCAAAGGCCGATGGTTGGGAAACCCTCCGCAACGTTGCTAGTAAAGTAGCAATTATTGCTGTTCTCTTCACAGGGACAATCTGGTGTGGGCGTATCTATCGCGCACTAATTCATCAAGCGACAGTGAATAAGCATCGTGCTTTGAGCCTTAAAACCTTTCAGGCATTTGTGAAGGCGGCAGATGACCCTTATGTCCGAGATGCTGTTTTGATGGCTGCCACAAAAACTGTCTTCGGTAGTGTACCGACTGGTCTGGTGGAGTACGAAAGTAGCCAAGATCAGGGAGTCAATTTTGTAGAATTCGGGAAAAGGCCGTCGGGAGAGAAAGTAACCGAAGCAGCAACAGAAATGTTGGACGGGTAAGGGAATGGAGCTTCCTATTCACGAAGCGAAAACGCGCCTTTCTGAACTGGTCGAGATTGTGAAGAGCGGTGAGCGGGTCGTTATTCTAGAAAATGGGGAACCAGTCGCCGAACTCGTGTGTCGGCAAGGTCGAGGAGGAATCGACTTCGAAAAACTAGAATCGGTCCGAAAACACCTTGGGGTTTCGGGAAACAGGGAAAGATGGCCTGAGGAATGCAATGATTCAAAATTCAGTCGTCAAGTCCTTGGACTTGACGAGGGCGATTAAGAAGGCAGAAATCCCGATACTTAGCCTACCGAGTCGCGAAACGGCAGGCCCATTGTCAGCGATAAATCATGTGCTGCCGTAAAATACCTCTAAATTCGTGAGGGTCACATGCCTCAATCTACAGCGAAACCCTGGGCTGGACGGTTCGCTCGGGCGACCGACAGCCAGGTGGAGACGTTTACCGCGTCCGTCCATTTCGACGGCCGCCTGTACCCCTATGACATCCAGGGGTCGCAGGCGCATGCCCGTGGGTTGCACCGGGCAGGCGTGCTCAGCGAGGAAGAATGCGAGACCCTCGTCAAGGGTCTGGCGCAGGTGCGCGCGCGCATCGATTCCGGCGAAGCCGAGTGGGATGCAAGCCTTGAAGACGTGCACATGAATATCGAGGCGATGCTGGTTGCCGAGGTCGGGGAAGTCGGCAAGAAACTCCACACCGGACGTTCCCGGAACGATCAGGTGGCCACCGACCTGCGGTTGTACGCCCGGGCCGCACAGGCGCAACTGGATGCCGAGGCGCATGCCCTGCAGTCGGTTCTGGTCGAGCGGGCCCAAGCGGAGGCGGAGACCCTGATGGTGGGCTTTACCCACCTGCAGACGGCGCAGCCGATCACCTTGGGCCACCATTTGCTGGCCTGGTACGAGATGCTGCGGCGTGACCGGCAGCGGCTGGCGGACGCCTTCCGGCGGACCAACACGCTGCCGCTGGGTGCTGCGGCTTTGGCCGGATCCGGTTATCCGGTAGACCGGCAGTACTTGGCGGAGCTCCTGGGTTTCGACGCGCTGTGCGACAACTCGCTGGACGCGGTCAGCGACCGGGATTTCGCCATCGAGACTTGCGCCGTCCTGAGCCTGCTGATGGTGCATCTGTCCAGAATGGCGGAGGAGATCATCCTGTGGGCCAGCCCGGCGTTCGGGTGGGTCGACTTGCCGGACGAATACTGCACCGGCTCCTCGCTCATGCCGCAGAAGAAGAACCCGGATGTCCTGGAACTGATCCGTGGCAAGAGCGCGCGGGTCGGCGGACACCTGCACGCGCTGCTGATGCTCATGAAGGCGCAGCCCATGGCCTACAACCGGGACAACCAGGAAGACAAGGAGCCGCTGTTCGACAGCGTGGACACCACGCTGGCCTGCCTGTCGGTGCTGCGGGCGGTGGTGCAGGCGATGGAGTTCGACCGGGAACGGTTGCGGGAGGCTGCCGCGGGCGGCTACTCGACGGCCACGGACTTGGCGGATGCGCTGGTAGCGCGCGGCGTGGCCTTCAGGGATGCGCACCACATCACCGGGCAGATTGTCGCCCATGCGGCAAAACAAGGCGTGACGTTGGATGCGCTGAAGCCTGAAGAGGTTCAGCAGTTCAGCCCGGCCATTGATGCCGGACTGCTCGAGTCGCTGACTCCGGAGCGGTCGGTCGCGGCACGCGGATTGCACGGCGGCACCGCCCCGGATGCGGTCCGTGCGCGGGCGGCGCAGGCGCGGGAAGAACTTGCGGCCGGGCCTCTGGCAATGCCGGAACAGCCTTAGCTAACTGAAATACCGTCTGTTTTAGTCCAAGTGATCGCGCAGGAATTTGCCGAGTGCGGCGAGTTCCTCTTCGGTGACCGTGTGCTCGAACTTCCCGCTGTGCCATTCGACGAATGTCCCGTGTTCGCGCAGCCAGTCGCGGGAAGCTTCGCCGTGTTCGTGAAAAACAACCCCGTCTTCGGAGCCGTGCGCCATGAACACGGGGGTTTGCAGGGTCAGGTGCTCGGCCCGTTGCGTCAGGTATTCATCCTGCGGCAGGTAGCAGGAGAGGCAGACGGCTGCGGCGAGGGGTTCGGGATGGGTCAATGCGGTGAACAGCGCCTGGGCTCCGCCTTGGGAGAACCCTCCGACCGCGAATTGAGTGACCCCGGCCTGGCGCTGGCGCTCGAATTCGGCACGGACGCGCTGTGCGCTTTCCTCCAGTTCGTCCAAATTGCTGGTGACGCGTCCCCCTGGCTTCGGCAGGATGTCGAACCAGGACGGCACGACCTGTCCGCCGAAAATCGTGACCGGTTGCGGCCGGGCCTGCAGAGCGATCACGCGCAGGCCCGGGCACTGCAGTTGGAGGTTCAGGCCGGCGAAATCGTCGGCGGTGGCGCCCAGGCCGTGCAGCCAGACCAGCGCGGAGCGCGCCGGGCCGTCGTCGGGTTCCAGGATCAGGGCATCGGCTCGGCTCATGGAAGGACTTGATTTTCCAGTGTGCGGCGGGATTCGGGTTCGGCGCATAGTATATTAGGCGGCGCATTGACGGGAGAGAATTCATGAGTGTTTTGCGATGGTTTTTCCTGGGTCTCGTATTGACCGGGGCGGCGGCCGGATGTGGGCAGATGGGGCCGCTTGAGCCTCCGCCGGGGGCTGCGGCTGACGATTGATGGAAGATTTCGTATATCAGGACAATCGGCTGCACGCCGAGTCGGTTCCGCTGGAGTTGATCGCCGAAGAACACGGCACGCCGTGTTTCGTGTATTCGGCGGCTTCGATGGGGCGCCAGGTGGAGGGGTTGCAGACCGCTTTCTCCGGGCAGTCCTGCCGGATCTGCTATGCGGTCAAGGCTAACGGCAACCTCGCGGTATTGCAGAATCTGGCGCGGCTGGGCTGCGCGTTCGACCTCGTATCCGGGGGCGAGTTGGCACGTGTGCAGGCGGCGGGCGGCGATCTGTCTCAGTCGGTGTTCTCGGGAGTCGGCAAGACGTCGGAGGAGATCCGGCAGGCGTTGGATGCAGGTATCGGGGCCTTCCACGTGGAGTCGCCGAGCGAACTTGAACGGATTTCCCGCATCGCGCAGAAGGAAGGAAAGGTGGCGCCGGTTTCCCTGCGCATCAACCCGGCCATCGAAGTGGACACGCACCCGCATATCGCCACCGGGTTTCGCGGCAGCAAGTTCGGCATTCCGTGGGATGAGGCTTTGGACACCTACCGCATGGCGAACCGCATGGACGGGTTGGAGATACGCGGCGTGGCCTGCCATATCGGCTCCCAGTTGGTGGATGCCGAGCCGATCGTCGCGGCAGCACGGCAGCTGGTCGGTCTGGCGGACCAGTTGCGCGAAGAAGGGATCGAACTGGAATACGTGGATGTCGGCGGGGGGCTCGGAATTTGCTATCACGATGAGCAGCCGCCGCGGCTCGAACCCTATGCGGAAGGTTTGCGCGAGGTGATCGGCGACCGGCCTTTGTCCCTGGTGATCGAACCGGGGCGGTACGTGATGGGCAATGCAGGGATTTTGCTGACCCGGGTGGAGTACATCAAGCACACCGCGGACGGGCGCTTCGTGGTAGTGGACGCGGCCATGACCGAACTGATGCGCCCGGCTCTGTATGGGGCTTGGCATGCCATCATGCCGGTTGCGAAGGTGGCGGGGCGGGAACGGGTGAATTGCGATGTCGTGGGGCCGGTGTGCGAAACAACCGACTGCCTGGGTCGTTCAAGACGCCTTTCGGTGGAAGAAGGGGAATTGCTGGCAGTGTTTTCCTGCGGAGCCTATGCGGCTTCCATGGGCAGTTCCTACAACGCCCGGCCGCCGGTCGCCGAGGTGATGGTCGATGGCGACCGGCATGACTTGGTTCGCTGCCGAGGTGAGGTGGATCAGTTGTATGCGGGCGAGAGGCTTCGGAAAGGCTGAACCTGTAAAATACAGGGTTCGACAATGAGCCCCTGCAACCAAGAACTTTCATGAACGTCCGCGCGGCCACCCTCCTGTTCCTGTTTTCCACCTCTCTGGCGTGGGCGGATTGCTCCCGGGACGACATCCAGTTCTATCTAGACAAGGGCTTCACGAACGAGCAGGTTACGCTGCTGTGCTCGAAGCCGGCCGGTGAAGGGAAGAAAAAATACCGCGCGTACACCGACGAGTACGTCGACCGGCAGGATCACGAATATCAGGCACGGATGCGGGTGGAGCGCGAGGCCGCCCTGCGCAACGCGATCGAGGCTATAGACATCCGGCTCGAGGGAGGCTATCTGTACTACGTTCGTCCGCAGTGCGTCAGCGAAGGGGTCGAGAAAGACCGCGCGTTTGGGCTGAAATCCTGCCCGAACATCCGCTACCGGATCAAGCTGGCAGGGCTGAAGGTCGACGAGAAAGCACACAAGAAGCGATTCCTGTTCGGACAGAAGATGGTCCGGGTAACGGGGCAGATCAGGCGCCAGGAGATGCCGGGCTCTTTCGCCGACATTCCGGACGAATATTGGCGGAATGTCCTGCGCAAGAGGCTCGAGAAGGGCAATACGACCAAGATCCCGCTGCGCGACGGCGTGGACTTCCACTTCGCGCGCGGCGCGCTGCAGGACATCGCGGCGTTTGAGACCGAACGCGCCCAGCACTTGGCCGGAGGCAGCGAGGAAACCGGAGGGGACGAAATGTTCGACGATTTGGGTGGGATGCTTGAGGACGGATCCGAGAACGAAGCCGCCCGGCAGGAAGAGGAACGCGAGGACGAGGAAGGCGAGAAGGACCTGTTCGACGAATTGGCCGAAATGTTCGAGTGACCCCTGAAGAGGCCAAATCGGCCCTTACAAATCAATAAGAACCGGATGACGAAACCCCCGAATTAATTTGGCACATTAGATATTTCAAGTTGGCGGGGAGTCAACGGACGGACAACCAAGAGGAAACTGATGCCGACTTTCGTACGCACTGACAAATGCGATGGATGCCAGGGCCGGGACAAGGCGGCCTGCATGTACATTTGCCCCCACGACCTGATGCGCCTGGACCGGGACGGTTCCGAGACCGGCCATGCCATGAAGGCGTACAACCAGGAACCCGAACAGTGCTGGGAGTGCTATGCCTGCGTCAAGATCTGCCCGCAACAGGCGGTCGAGTGCCGGCATTACGCGGACGTCGTTCCGATGGGCGCTTCGGTACAGCCGTTGCGTGGGGCCGATTCCATCGTTTGGACCATCAAGTTCCGCAACGGCATTGAGAAGCGCTTCGAGTTCCCGACCCGCACGACGCCGGAAGGCTCGGCCGACCCGTACGGCGGCGAGAACGAGGCGGTGATGTCGGAAGGCAAGGACCACGACACGCTTTTCACCAAAAGGACGCACAGCTGCGACATGTCGCAGTTCGTGACCGGCTGATCGACACGGAGTCGCGGGATCATGGGCGAATTTGGAAACCCCGAAATCGTAGAGGAAGAGGTTGACATCCTCATAATCGGCGGCGGCATGGCGTGCTGCGGCGCGGCATTCGAAATCTCGCGCTGGATGGAGAAGGTCCGCGAAGAGGGCACCGATCTCAAGGTCAAGCTGGTCGACAAGGCCGCGATGGACCGCTCCGGTGCCGTGGCGCAGGGTCTGTCCGCAATCAATACCTACATGGGCGAGAACGATCCGTCGGAATACGTCCGCTACGTGCGCGGCGACCTGATGGGGATCGTGCGCGAGGACCTCGTGTACGACGTCGGGCGGCATGTCGACGACTCGGTGCACAACTTCGAGAAATGGGGCCTCCCGATCTGGAAGCAGTCCGGGGACGAGGGCAAGCGGCTGGTCGACGGCGGCAAGCCGGTCCGTACCGGACGCTGGCAGATCATGATCAACGGTGAATCCTACAAGTGGATCGTGGCCGAGGCCGCCAAGAAGGCCCTGGGCACCGAGAACATCGAGGAACACGTCTTCATCGTGCGCCTGATCACCGACAAGAACGATCCGAACCGGGTGGCCGGTGCGGCGGGCTTCAGCGTCCGCGAGAACCGGCTCTACGTCTACCGCTTCAAGTGCTGCCTGCTGGCCTGCGGCGGCGCCGTCAACGTGTTCCGCCCGCGGTCCGTGGGCGAGGGCCTCGGACGGGCATGGTACCCGGTATGGAACGCCGGATCCACCTACTCAATCGCGGCCGAGTGCGGCGCAGAGTTGACCATGATGGAAAACCGTTTCGTCCCCGCTCGTTTCAAGGACGGCTACGGCCCGGTGGGCGCTTGGTTCCTGTTGTTCAAGGCCAAGTCCATGAATGCGTTCGGCGAGGATTATCAGGCCAAGAACGCCGAGGATCTAAAGACCTACGGCTACGACGCCTACGCCAACGGCCCGAAGATGGGAACCTGCCTGCGCAACCACATGATGATGAAGGAGATGAAGGAAGGCCGCGGCCCGATCTTCATAGATACCCCTTCCGCAATGGCGCAACTGGCGGCAAGCATGACGCCGGAGGAGATCAAGCATCTCGAGGCCGAGGCCTGGGAAGACTTCCTCGACATGACCATCGCCCAGTGCGGTGTCTGGGCGGGCGAGAACATCGAGCCGGACAAGGAGATGTCCGAATTGATGCCGACCGAACCCTACCTGCTGGGTTCGCATGCCGGCTGCGCCGGAATCTGGGCGTCCGGCCCCGAGGACATCCCGGGAACTCCCGACCATTACCACTGGGGCTACAACCGGATGACCACCGTGTCCGGCCTGTTCACCGCGGGAGACGGCGTGGGTGCTTCCGGGCACAAGTTCTCCAGCGGCTCGCATTCCGAGGGACGGATCGCGGCCAAGGCGATGGTGCAGTACGTGCTCGACCACCCGGACCTCAAGCCCGAACTAGGGCGTTCGGTGGAGGATGTCGTGGAGGAGATCTACCGCCCGGTGCGCAACTTCCTTGAGCACAAGGACTACACCACGGCGATCGACATCAACCCGAACTACATCACGCCGAAGATGTTCCAGCTCCGTCTGCAGAAAGTCATGGACGAGTACGTGGCCGGGGTCTCGACCATGTACCAGACCAACAAGGTGATGCTGGAAATGGCCGAGAAGAAGCTGGAAATGCTGCGCGAGGACTCGCTGAAGATGCGTGCGAAGGACCTGCACGAACTTCTTCGGGCGTGGGAGAACTACCACCGCCTGATCACGGCGTTCGCGCACATGAAGCACATCAAGTTCCGCGAAGAGACCCGCTACCCGGGTTACTACTACCGGGCAGACTACATGGACATCGACGATGAGAACTGGAAATGTTTCGTCAACTCGAAGTTCGACCGGCTCACCGGGGAATGGACCCTGCGGAAAGTCCCGTATGTGCAGCTGATCAAGGTGTCCGAAGACGAGCCGGCCGGAATGTCCCGTCCCGGCAGCGCCTGCTGACGCCTGACTTCCTTCCCTTTTCCCTTTAAGCGACAATCCTCTCCATGGACATGCGACAGAACATCGTCGACAAGCTGCAGGCGCAGCTGACGCCGGCCTACCTCGATGTGCAGGATGAGAGCCATATGCACAACGTCCCGTCCGGCGCGCAGTCGCATTTCAAGGTAACGGTGGTGGCGGCGGAGTTTTCCGGACAGTCGCTGGTGAACCGGCATCGGCGGATCAACCGCATCCTGGCCGAGGAACTGGCCGGGCAGGTGCACGCCCTGGCCCTGCACACCCTGAGCGAGGAGGAGTGGCAGGCCGACCCGGATGTGCCGGACAGCCCGCCGTGTCGCGGTGGTTCGAAGGTTCAGCCCAAGGCGCCAGCCTGACGGAACCCGCTGACCGGCTCCAAAACCTCGATCTCACAGACCGCGCCCGGTTCCAGGGCGAACCAGTCGCCGCCGCGCAGTTCAATGGGGGCCTGGCCTTCCGCATGAATCCGCAGGCAGCCGTCGAACAGGACATACTCCTCGTACGTGACCGCCTTGCGCGCGGTCCGGCCGACCGGGGCGTTCCACTCCGGCCAGTCCTCCACCGCCCAGACGTCGAGTTTCCCGGGCGACACCCGCTGTTCGTACCGGATCATGGCTGGCCGAGCCTGGCAGGGTTTTGCGGCGGTTTTGGAGGGTGGGCCTCGAGATCTTCCAGCAGTTCGACTGCCAGCTTGTGGGTGATGCGGTCGTACGCATCCTTCGACGGCATCTTGACCGCACGGGTAAGCAGGTCGTGCGCCTGCCTATAGTTCGAGTCCCGGTCCAGCAACAGGATTCCATGCGCGTATCGGTAAAGCGTGGGCTTGTCTTGGGGCGCAAGTTCGAGGGCCCGTTCGAAGTGAGTGAGCGCATCCTTTTTGCTGGCGCCGTAGAGAATGCCCGCCATGACGCCTCCGGCGTGCCGGGCTTCCGCATGCCAGGATCCAAGGCTGAAATGAGCGGCGGCCATGTCCGGATCAAGGCGGAGCGCTTCTTCGAGCGCCTCGCGCACTTTTTCCGGATACCCTTTCTTGAATACTACTGAAAGATCAATGGTCTGCGTGTATCTCCCGAGAGCGTGTGCGAATTGAAGATGAGCACTCGGATTGCCCGGGTCTAGCCGAACTGCTTCCTCCGCCAGTCGCGTTGCCTGTTCGAACAGGGCCTGCTTCTCCTCGTCCTTTGCAAAGTGGTAGCCGTGGATTGCCAGGGATCGGGCTGCGAGGGCATAGCCTTCGGAGGTTTCGAGGGATTCGGCGAGTTCGGTCGCCTCGACGAACCGGCCTTCGTCAAGAGCGGCGCGTGCCGTTTCGATGGATTGCGCTCCTGCAGTCCCGGCCGACAGGATCGCGGACGCAACGGTCAGGCAGGTCAGGACAGGAGCCTGGTTCATTGAATGTTCCCGCCTTGTGGGGAGGCTTCGGCTTCGGCGCCGAGCGCCTGCTTCATCTGGGCTTCGGTCACGGGTAATTCCAGTGCGGCGCGGAAATCATAGCGCTCCCTGATCCGCCCGAACTGCACCCGGTGCTCGGGCTCCATGATGACCAGGGTCTGGATTTCGGGGTTTCTCTGGACCAGGGCGATCATGGACTCCAGGCTGCTGGTGCGGTCGCGGAAGTCGGACTGGAAGTTGAACTCACAGACGATGACGTCGGGAGGCTGTCGCTTGATGCTGGCCAGCGCCTTGCGCATGGAGGTGCAGATCTCGACCGAAAATCCCAGCTTTTGGTACAGCGGCGTGAAGTCAGGGTAGCCGCCCAGCTCGATGATGGCGAGCAGGCGGCGTGCACTCACGCGCTGTTTTCAGCCTGGGCTCCGGCCCCCGGGTGGGGCGCGATAGTCCCGGTGTGTACCCGGCCGTTGCCGGGTCCATGCTCGAGATACAGCTCAAGGTTCGCCCGGATGACGTCGAAAGCAATGGAGTCCCAGGGAATGTCTTCCGGTGTAACCAGTTCGGTTTGGGAGGATTCCGGCCCGGGCGCAGCCTTGCCGCCGGCCAGCGTCCCGCAGTACATCGCGTAGATCTGTGAAATATGCGGAAGGCTGTACATGGAGAACAGCTGGAGGTCCGAGATTTCCGCAGTGGCTTCTTCCATGCACTCGCGACGGGCGCATTCCTCGACGGTCTCGTGGTTTTCCATGAATCCGGCGGGGAGCGTCCATAGCCCGAGCTTGGGCTTGATGGCGCGCTTGCACAGCAGGATCTTGCCTTCCCACTCCAGGATGGCGCCTGCGACCATCAGGGGATTCTGGTAAATGATGTAGCCGCAGCGTCCGCACAGGTTGCGGCGTTTGGTGTCGCCGGGCGGAATCCGGTATTCGAGGCTGCCGGCGCCGCACTGTGGGCAGTAGAGGGGTTTGGCGTACATAAAGTCTCCCGTGTGTTACGTGTTGCCGGTGGCGATGGGACGTTCAGAGTCCCGAATCCATTCGCTCCAGGAGCCGACGTACAGTCGTCCCGGTTCCAGTCCTGCATGCGCCATGGCCAAGAGGTTGTGGCAGGCGGTCACGCCGGAGCCGCAGGAATGGCAGACCGGCCGTGCATCCTCGGCAAGCGCCGCGAATCGCTGGCGCAAGGCCTCGGGGGATTTGAAACACCCGTTTTCATCGAGATTTTCCTGGAAGGGTATGTTCCGGGAGCCGGGAATGTGCCCGCCCACGGCGTCAAGCGGTTCCTGTTGCCCGGAGAAACGCTCCGGCGCGCGCGCGTCGATGAGTTGGACCTGATCCTGGTTCAAGGCTTCCACTACGGCTTCGGTGGTCAGCCACAGATCGTCCCGCGCCGAAGCGGCATATTGGGCCTCCGACTCCGGCGGAGTGTCATCCGACACCGGACGGCCTTCGCGTGTCCACTTGGGCCAGCCGCCATTGAGCAAGGCGGCGGTCGGATGGCCGGCCCAGCGCAGCAGCCACCACATGCGCCCGGCAATGGCGCCGCCTGCATCATCGTAGACCACGACCTGCGAATCCGCCTGGATGCCCAAGGCCCCGAGCCGGGCTGCGAACGCGTCGATTGCCGGCAATGGGTGCCGGCCGCTGTTCTCGTCCGCATGGGAGGCCATGTCGTCGTCCAGATGGACGTAGCGTGCTCCGGGAATGTGGCTTTCCTGCCAAGCCGCCCGTCCGGCTTCCGGGTGCTTGAGGTTGAAGCGGCAATCCAGCACGACCAGGCCCGGCGTCCCCAGCAATTCCGCCAGCTGCTCCGTTTCGATCAGCGTGGAGTGCATGTTCCTATTCCTCGCGAACGCCCAGAAGATTTATGCGTAAAAATCAAAGGACGGTGAATTGCGCCCAATTATAGTCTTTGTTCCTCGCGGCTATGTGAAAGCGACAAAGATCGCCCTCACCGGGGCCGGAAGTCCTTCGATGGTGCGGGTCGAGTCCGCTGGGTCCAGCGCTTCCTGCAGCGAATGAAATGGCATCCAATCGGTGGTCTGCTGTTCTTCGAGCGTCGTGGCGGTACGGTCCACGCAGCGGGGCGACCGGAAGCCTGCCTCGTCCAGCAGGTGGAGGATGCGGTCGGGATGCAGCAGCGTCCAGACGTTGCGCATATTGGCGTAGCGCCCGTCGATGGGGAGCATGCCGGACGCCGGGGCCTCCTCGCTGATTAGCGCCTCGAGCACCAGTTCGCCGCCTGGCTCCAGAGACCGGCGGAGTCGTTGCAGGTGTTCCCGGGGGTCCCGCCGGTGGTGCAGCACGCCCATCGAGAAAACGCTGTCGAATGCGCTTGCGGGCAGGTCTTCGAACCGGGTCGGAATCATCCAGGCCGGGAGCTCGGGTGGAAGAAAGCGCGTCAAAGCGGCGAACTGCCAGTTCGCGAGCCAGTTCGAATCCACGCCCAGCGCGAGCGGGGGAGAGAACCCCGCGGGGCGGGTGGGGGGGGAAAAAAAAAGCGCAGAAGCGCGGAGACCTCCGGGGGGGGGAGCCAGTTCGAATCCACGCCCAGGGCGAGGCGGGCGCCGAGCCCGGCCATGCGCAGCAGGTAGTAGCCGTTGCCGCTCCCCACGTCCAGAATTCGGCGCCCCCGCAGGTCGGAGACATGCGGGAGGACGCGGTCCCATTTCATGAAACTCCGCCATTCGGGGTCGATGGAGACACCGTATACGGAGAAAGGCCCCTTGCGCCAGGGGGAAAGAGCCCGAAGCCCGGAGTCCAGGCGTACCCGCGATTCGGCATCCATCTCTTCCGGCGCGCCGATTTCCGGCCGGTCGGTGCTCAATTCGACATGCCGGGCCGTATGCCGGGGCAGGGCGAGGACGGTTTCCTGCCAGCGCGGAAAATCCCCGTGTTCGGGACAGGCCCACCGCTGCGCGGCGACCCCGAGCCACTCCTCCAGCCCACACGAGCGCAGGAGTCCGGTCAGGCCGGCTTCGCGTTCCGGCGTATGGCCAGCAGGGAGGTGAAGTGAAGGCATTGGAACCACGGGGTGATGGAATCGAACCCGGCCGCCGCCAGGCGTTCGCGATGGGCGGCCGACGAATCACGCACCAGCACCTGCTCCAGGGCGGTGCGCTTCTGGCTGATCTCCAGCTCGCTGTAGCCCTGGGCGCGCTTGAAGCTCTCGTACCGCTTCTGCATCAGGGCCTCCCCCGGGTCGTCGAACCGGACTTTTTCAGTCAAGATCAGCGCCCCGCCCGGGCGCAGGGCTTCGGCAATCCGCCGCAACAGCGGCAGGCGGTCTTCCGGGGGCAGGAACTGCAGGGTCAGGTTGAGCACGACCACATCGGCCGTTTCCAGCGCGACCTCCCGGATGTCGGCGCAGCGATACTGCACGGAAGAGTGGGGAACCCGGGTGCAGTGCGCGATCATGTCGGGCGACGAGTCGATGGCCAGGACCGGGTGCTCCGGGCCCATCCGTGCGCTCAGGGCGCGGGCCGCCGTGCCCAGGGAGCAGCCCAAGTCGTAGCAGGTCGCGCCCGCCTGTGCGTATTTCCCGCCCAGCACGGCGATGCCGTGGATCAGGCTGGCATAGCCCGGCACCGAGCGTTCGACCATGTCCTGGAAAACGTCGGCGACTTCCGCATCGAAGCGGAACTGCCCCGTGCCGCGGGGCGTGGCGTACAGTGAATCGGGAGCGTGCCCCGGGAATTCCGGCTCAGGCTCCTCCCGCGTCATACGGCGAAGGCGGGCAACTTGCGCGGGACCGTGATCTTTTTCAGGACCGCGTATTGCGGCAGCCCGTCCTTGAACGGGGGCGGGGCTTCGCCCCGGATCAGCGGAGCCAGGTAGGTCCGGCAACGCCCGGTGATGCGGAAGCCGTCCCGGCTGATGTAGCTGCGCGGCATCATCCGCTCGCGGTTGGCCACCCGGGACAGGGCGACCTGCCCGATCTTCCAGCGATACGGGCGGTCGGAAGTCCGCACGATGGTCGGCATGACCGCGGTGTGCCCGGCCAGGGCGAAGCGGACCGCCGCGCGCCCGACCGCATAGGCCTGGTCCAGATCGGTCTTCGAGGCGATGTGACGGGCCGAACGCTGCAGGTAGTCGGCCACCGCCCAGTGGTACTTGTAGCCCAATTTCTCCTTGACCATTTGCGCGAGGATCACGGCGTTTCCGCCGAGTTGCGCGTGCCCGAACACGTCCCGGGTGCCGGTCTCGGCCAGGAATTTCCCGTCCTTGGTGCGCACGCCTTCGGAGGCGACGATGGTGCAGTACCCGAAGCGCTTCACGCAGTCGTCGACCCGGGCCAGGAAGACCTTGCGGTCGAACGGGATCTCGGGGAACAGGATCAGGTGCGGCGGTTCGGAAGGGTGTTGCGAAGCCAGTCCGCCGGAAGCGGCGATCCAGCCCGCGTGGCGCCCCATCACCTCCAGGATGAACACCTTGGTCGAGGTGGCTGCCATGCAGGCGACGTCCAGTCCCGCTTCGCGGATCGAGGTGGCGACGTACTTCGCGACCGACCCGAAGCCGGGGCAGTTATCGGTGACCGGCAGGTCGTTGTCGACGGTCTTCGGGATGCCGATGCACCGGATCGGGTAGCCGAGCCGGCTGGCGAGCTGGGAGACCTTCCAGGCGGTGTCCTGCGAGTCGCCGCCGCCGTTGTAGAAGAAATAACCGATGTCGTGCGCGCTGAACACCTCGATCAGGCGTTCGTATTGGGCGCGGTTTTCCTCCAGGCCCTTGAGCTTGTAGCGGCAGGTGCCGAACGCGGCGCCGGGGGTATGGCGCAGGGCGGCGATGGTGCGGGCGGTTTCGCGGTTGGTGTCGATCAGGTCCTCGGTCAGCGCCCCGAGGATGCCGTTGCGCCCGGCGTAGACTCGTCCGATGCGCGAGCGGTTCGCCCGGGCCGTTTCGATCACGCCGCAGGCCGAGGCGTTGATGACGGAGGTCGGTCCGCCGGATTGGGCATAGAAGGCGTTGCGGCGAGTGGTCATGGCAGGGTACGGTCCGTTACAGTTGGCGCAGCTCGTCCGACACGGCCATCGGCGACGGGTAGAACATGACGATCCAGTAGGAGGAGATGATGAAGGTAAACAGGACGGTGGTCTGGATGATGTAGGAGGCATCCTGGCTGATGACGCCGCCGGACAATGCCAGCACCGCGATCAGCAGCGAGAACTCACTGGCGTTCGCCAGGCGTACGCCGACTTCGTGGGCGCGTCCCGGCTTCTCTCCCGCCCGGCGCAGCAGGATGCGGAACAGCCAGGGTTTGCTGGTCATCACGAAGGCGGTCAGCAACACGGCCGGGATCAGCACGTCCATCAGGACCTGCCAGTTGTATCCGGCGCCGACGGCAAAGAAGAAGATCACCAGGAAGAAGTCGCGCAGGGGCTTGAGCACCTCCGCCACGAATTTCGCGATCGGGCTCGAGGCCACCGCGACCCCGGCGATGAATGCCCCGGTCTCCGCCGACAGGCCGAGCACGGCGGCGAGTTCCGCCACGCCCAGGCACCAGCCGATGACCAGCAGGAAGATGTACTCCTGGATCTGGTCGAAACGGGCGAACAACGGCGTGAGCACGTAACGCTGGAACAGCAGCGCGAACCCGGCGAGCAGGGGCAGGCTCAGCAACACGAAGAGGATCTCCATGGTGCCGGAGGTGGCAGCGGCTCCCGCTCCCGGGGATTGCAGTTCGATCAGAATCAGGATGATGATGGCGAGCAGATCCTGCAGCAGCAGGATGCTGATCATCAACTCGCCCGTGATCTGGTGGTGCAGGACGGTGGTCGGAAGCAACTTCAGGCCGATGATGGTGCTGGAGAACATCATGGCCGCACCGATGAAGGCCGCATCGAGCAGTGAATAGCCGAGCGCGTAGCAGATCGCGCCGCTACCCACCGCGAAGAATCCGGAGGTGATGCCGGTGATGACGGCGGTCTTGCGGAACAGGTGCAGCAGCTTCTGCGGTTCCAGGTTGAGACCCAGCAGGAACAGCAGGAACATGATGCCGATGTGCGACACGTTCTCGACCATCTGCGTGTCCGCCACCAGGCCAGCGCCGAACGGCCCGACGATCAGGCCCAGCACGATGTACGCGATCAGCATCGTCTGGCGCGCAAACAGGGAGAAAGTGGCCAGAACGGCCGCGCCCGTGAAGATCAGGAAGATGGTGAAGACGACGTCGGTAGTCAAGGATTTTCTCCCTTGCCACAGGGCGATTGCATTTTAGCAGTAGGGAAGAGGGGGGCGACGACCGTCGGGGTATGATTGTTTGCGGGACAGAAATAACCTTACCTGGCTTGTCGACGATGATGCGACTGAAACGGAAGTTCTACTCCGGGAAAAACTACAGGCGGGCCTGTTCGGTCGAGGAATTGCGGGAAGTCGCGTACCGGCGCACGCCGTACTTCGCAATGGAGTACGTCGAGGGGGGATCGGAGGACGAGATCGCCCTCGCGCGCAACCGGGAAGTCCTTCGCTCCATCCGTTTCGTGCCGAACGTGTTGATCGACACCGCCGACCGTCACCAGCGGGTCAACCTGTTCGGTCGGGAGTCCGACTCTCCCCTCGCCATCTGCCCCACCGGGCTCAACGGCATGTTGTGCAGCGATGCGGACGTGGCCTTGGCGCGGGCGGCGGAGAAGCACGGGATCCCGTTTTGCTTGGGGACGCTTTCGACCACCCGCCTGGAGCGGGTCGCGCAGGAGGCTCACGGGCGCCTGTGGATGCAGTTGTACGCCATGACCCGGCGCGAGATCACGCAGGACATCCTGAGCCGTGCGGAAGAGGCGGGTTACGAGGCCCTGGTCTTCACCGTCGACTCCAACGTTTTCGGGAACCGGGAATGGGACCGCCGCAGCTACCGCGCACCGGCGAAACTGACCCTGCGCAACATGCTGGATGTCGTGCAGCACCCCCGCTGGGCATGGGACGTGCTCGTCCCGCACGGCATTCCCCGCTTCGAGAACATTGCCGACTTCATGCCGCCGGAAGCGAAGAGCGCGGATGCGGGGGTGGCGATCGTGACGAAATTGTTCGCGCCCGACATCACCTGGAAAGACGTGGAGTGGCTGCGCGGACAATGGCCACGGAAACTCATCGTCAAGGGCATCCTGTCCCCCGCGGATGCGATCCGTGCTGCCGAGGCCGGTTGCGACGGCCTCGTTGTCAGCAACCACGGCGGGAGGCAGCTGGATGGCAGCATCTCGTCCATCGAGGCGCTTCCCGGCATCGCGGCGGCGGTGGGCGAAAAGATGGCGGTTCTTATAGATAGCGGCTTCCGGCGTGGTACGGACGTCGTGAAGGCGCTGGCGCTGGGCGCGGATGCGGTCATGGTGGGACGCGCCACGCTGTTTGGCCTGGCGGCCGGCGGCGAGGCCGGAGCCGGCTACGCGCTGTCGACTCTGGCTGAGGAGATCGATCGCACGTTGGGTCAGTTGGGGTGCTGCTCGATCTCCGAACTCGGCCCCCATCTCCTGAGATGCCCGTTCGAGGTGTGAGGGGCAAAATGCGTGTCGACCCCGAAAGCGGGCGCCTGCATGGGGCGCGGCAGGTGGATTCGCCGAACCGCGACGCCCGCCCGGAGGGGTGCGGTTTCGATCTGGTGGTGATCCACGGCATCAGTCTCCCGCCGGGAGAATTTGGCGGTGACGGCATCGAGCGCTTGTTCACGAACACTCTGGTCCCGGACGCCCATCCGTATTTCCGACAGATCGAAGGGCTGCGCGTGTCGGCGCACCTGCTAATTCGCCGCGACGGGGAGGTGGTGCAGTTCGTGCCGTTCCACGAACGTGCCTGGCACGCCGGGGAATCCCGCTTTGAAGGGCGGGAGCGGTGCAACGATTTTTCAGTCGGAATCGAGTTGGAGGGAACCGACGACCAGCCGTATGAAGCGGTGCAGGTGGGGCGATTGGTCGAGGTGGTTCGAGCCTTGCTCGCGGCATACCCCGGACTGAGCCCGGAGCGGGTGGTGGGGCACAGCGACATCGCGCCGGGGCGCAAGACCGACCCGGGGCCGCACTTCGACTGGGAGGGCTTCCGGGAGTCGCTGGAAGATCCGCAGGATTAGCCGGTGCGCGGTTTCAGCTGCAGCGAGACGGAATTGATGCAATAGCGCAAGCCGCCGGGGGCCGGGCCGTCCGGGAAGACATGGCCCAGGTGCGCGTCGCAGTGCGCACACAGGACTTCGGTTCGGATCATGCCGTGGCTGGAGTCGCTATTCTCCTCCAGGCATTGCGTGTCGACCGCCCGGGTGAAGCTGGGCCAGCCCGTTCCGGAGTCGAACTTGTCCTGCGCGTCGAACAGGGGCTGCCCGCAGCAGACACAGAGGTATACGCCGTCTTCCTTGCAGTCCCAGTAGCCTCCCCGGAAGGGAGGTTCGGTGCCCTTGCGGCGGCACACGGCGAACTGCTCGGCGCTCAGTTTCGCCCGCCACTCGGCCTCGCTGCGCTGCAATTTTTCCATTCAAACACTATACCGGATGCCTGCCATCTTGCGGTACAATGTCGCCTATCCTGACCTACGCACTGAGAGAGGAGAATACTATGAGTGGATGGGCCTGGATGGCGATAGGCGCCACCGTCCTTGCCGTGGTGATCATGCAGATCGCCATGCGCATCAAGTAATCCGGCTGAGATTCAGTCACCCTCAGAAAGGGCGTGGCGACACGTCCTTTCCAACATCGTTTTCGTGAGACCTCCCGGGCGGTCATGCCTCTGAGTACATCTCTTTTCCAGCAACGCCTCGAAGCATGGCGCGGGTCGCCCGAACGCCAGGCTTTCCGGGACATCCGGATCGGGCTTGAGCGGGAAGCCCTGCGCGTGGACGAAGAGGCGGCCCTGAGCGGGAAGCCTCATCCCGAGGCCCTGGGCTCGCCGCTGACCCACCCCCACATCACGACGGACTACTCGGAGGTGATGATCGAACTGGTCACGCCCCCGGGCACCCTGGAGGCGTCCTATGCATTTCTGTCCGACCTGCATCGTTACGTCTACGATCACTTGGGCTCCGAGCGGCTATGGTGCGGGAGCATGCCCTGCGTGATCGCCGGAGATCCGGATATCCCGCTGGCGTATTACGGGGAGTCCAACCCCGGGCGCATGAAGACCATCTACCGGCGCGGCCTGGGCCACCGGTACACCCGCTCGATGCAGGTGATTTCGGGCGTGCACTTCAACTGCTCGATGCCAGAGGAATTCTGGCGGCAGGAATTCGGCGGGCCGCCGGACCCGGACGGGATCTCCGAGCGCTATTTCGACGCCCTGCGCAACCTGCTGCGGTTCGGCTGGCTCATCGCGTACCTGTTCGGCGCTTCGCCCGCGATCTGCCGGTCCTTCGTCCTCCAGAAGCACGAGAGCTTCGAAATGTTCACCCCGGGCACCTACTACGGCCCCTACGCGACCTCGTTGCGCCAGGGCAGCATCGGCTACCAGAACAGCCAGGAAACCAGCACCGGCGTGCATGCCGACTACAACAGTCGGGCGGGCTACATCGAATGCCTGCGGGAAGCCACCGCCACGCCTTGTCCTCAGTACCGGGATATCGGCGTCCGGCACGACGGGGAGTACCGGCAACTGAATGCCAACCAGCTGCAGATCGAAAACGAATACTACAGCCCGGTCCGCCCCAAGTGCGTGCCGCAGGGCAATGAGAAGCCGACGCGCGGCTTGCAGCAGAGGGGCGTGGAATATCTCGAACTGCGGTCTCTGGACATCGACCCGTTCGAGCCCTGCGGTATCGAACCGGCCACGATGCGCTTCCTGACCGCCCTGGTGGTGTATTGTTTACTGGACGACAGCCCCGAGATGTCCATGACGGAACAGGCCGAAGCCGACGACAACATGCAGCAGGTCGCGCACCGCGGACGGGATTCGGAGGTGACCCTGCGGCGCGGGGAGGAGGTTTCCCTGCGGGACTGGGCGGGCGAGTTGCTGGCGGACATTCGGTCGGTCTGCGACCTCTTGGACGAGGCTTATGGACAGACGGCGTTCCGGCAGGCCTGGGAGGTGCAGGCGGCCAAGGTGCGGAATCCGGAGCAGACGCCGTCAGGGCGCATGGTGGCCGAGATGCGCGAATCCGGGGACGCCTACGTGGAATGGGTGCTGCAGCGCTCGCAGCAACACCGGGAGTTCTTCAGGGCCCGGGCGCCCGAGCCGGAACTGCGCGCCTGCTTCGACCGGGTCGCCGAGCAGTCCCGGTTGCAACAGCAGGCCATCGAGGATGAAGAACGGGAGTCGCCCGTCTCCTTCGAAGACTACCTGGCGGCCTACGAGGCGCAGGCATGAGCTACCGCGTCCTGGACCCGCGGAACCTGCGGATCGACCAGGTCGATCTGGACGCGCAGCGGGCCGTGCTGCATTTCCAAGAGTCGAACATTGAGAAGATCATGGACAATGCCGATCAGCGCACCCTTTGGACACAAGCCGGAGCCATCGAGATGTGGACCCCGAAACTTTCGGCCGACCTGCCGGCCCCGCCATTCCTGATCACGCATACGGACGTGGAGGATGGCCTGTACACCCAGCGCGACATGATGCGTATCCCGTTGGACGTCTCGGGTGAGATCGTGCTGTCCTTGTGGTTCGAGGGACAGGACGAACCGCTGCGCATGGAAGGTTCCCGGATGTGCCTGCACCTGGAAGGTGACCCCAGTTACGTGCGGCACGTGGATTAGGAGCAATCATGCAATTTCTCGGCTGCGTGTCCGCTCTGTTCTGGGGGGCGTCCTGCATGATGATCGGCGCCTGGCTGTTCGGCGGATGGGGCATTATTCTGGGCGCGGCGGTCGCGGTGCTTACGATGGGCAGGACGCGGGGCATGTTCGGGCCGGCCGGCGCGAACGGCATGTGGGGCGACAGCGACGAACTGATCCAGAGGCGGCAGGTCTTCTCGCGCATCGTGTTCCTGATGGGCGGGCACATCGCCCAGGCGGACGGCCGGGTGACGGAACAGGAGATCCGGTGCGCCGAGGAGGTCATGGAAGAGTTCGGCCTGAACCCGGAACAGCGCGGTCATGCCATGCATTTCTTCAACCTCGGGACCCGGCCGGGATTCGACCTGGGCGGCAGCCTGCAGGAACTGACGCATGCCTGCCGGAGCGAACCCTCGCTGATTCTGACCTTCGTCGAGATTCAGATCGCGATGGCCTGCGCGGACGGGGAGCTCTCCCCGTCGGAGGAGCAGATCCTCCATGCCTGCTGCCATGCGCTGGGATTCTCCGAGAGCCGGATGCGGACGATCATCGATCAGTTCCTCGGGCATGCCCGGCGCGCCGGTCCAGAGCCGGACGCCGGCAAAAACCTGGACTGGGCCTACGGGGCGCTGGAGATTGAGCCCTCGGCTTCGATGGAGGAGGTGCAGCGCGCCTATGCCCGTAAAATGAAAGACTTCCACCCGGACAAACTGGCATCCAAGGGGCTGCCGAAGGAATTCATGGAATTCGCCACAGAACGGACCAAGCAGTTCACCAAGGCGTACCAGACGATCAAGAAAGCGAAGAAGGCGGCAGGATGAGGCTGGTGACCATCGAGTACGAGGCCCGGACCGGGCTCGGCGTGCAGCAAGAGGACTTGGTCTTTCTCCCGACCTTGCACGACGCGTCGCTGCCGGCGTCCATGCTGGACTTGATCGAAGGGGGAGAGGCGGCACTGCAGGCCGTGCGTGCGGCGTTCGAGGCCGCGCCGGCGGAAGCGTTCGTCCCGGCCGACCAGACCGAACTGCGGGCGCCAATCCCGCGCCCGCGGCAGAACATCATGTGCATGGGGCTCAACTATGCGGACCATGTCGAAGAGGCTTCCGCTTCGCTCGGGCGCGACCCGAACCTGCCGAAGTACCCGATCGTGTTCACCAAGGCGGCGAACAGCGTCAACGACCCGTTCGGGGAGATTCCCTACGATTCCGAAGTGTCGGACAAGCTGGACTGGGAGGTCGAGCTGGGCGTGATCATCGGGCGGGCCGGGCGCGGCATCCCGGAGACGGAAGCCTACGACCATGTCTTCGGCTACACCGTGATCAACGACGTCTCGGCGCGCGAGCTGCAACGCCGGCACAAGCAGTTCTTCATCGGCAAGAGCCTCAGCGGTTTCTGCCCCATGGGCCCGTGCATCGTGACGGCCGACGAGATCGAGGATCCGCACGACCTGGAGTTGTGGTGCCGGGTCAACGGCGCGGAGAAGCAGCACTCCAATACCAGCTACCAGATTTTCAGCATTGCACAGCAGATCGCGGCCCTGTCACGCGGCATGTGGCTGGAGCCGGGAGACATCCTGGCGACCGGCACGCCGAGCGGCGTCGGCTTCGCGCGCACGCCACCGGAATACCTGCAGCCGGGCGACGTGGTGGAATGCGAGGTGGAACGGATCGGCGCGATCCGAAACCGGGTGGTGGGGCGCTAGAGCCCCGGGCGAATTACCAGTAGCTTTCGGTCGTGATCTGTCCCGGCGTGCTGCGCCGGTTCCGGGCCATTCCCATCGTCTTCAGCAGGGCCGAAGTGTCTTGGACCATCTGCGGGTTGCCGCACAGCATGACCTGGGCCCGTGCGGGGTCGAAATCCATGCCGGCATGCTCGGCCAGCCTCCCGTCCTCGATCGCGGCGGGAATGCGCCCGTGCAGCGCGTCGGGGTCGTCTTCCCGGCTGACGAAGGGAACATAGACGAACTGGTCCGGGTGCTGGCTCAGGTGTTGCTGGAGGGTGTCCTGATAGGTCAGTTCGCGGGTATAGCGCACGGCGTGCACCAGCGCGATCTTGCGATGGCGGGCCCAGGGGCCGGGGGTGCCGAGGATGGACAGGTAGGGGCCGAGGCCGGTCCCGGTGGCCAGCAGCCACAGGTATTCGCTCCCCGGAACTTCGTCCAGCACGAAGAACCCGACGCCCTGCGAGGAGACCCAGATCCGGTCTCCGGGCGCGAGGGATTCCAGGCGCGAAGACAGCGGGCCTTCCGGCACGATGATGGAGTAGAACTCGAGGTTCTCGGCATCCGGAGGATTAACGAAAGAGTAGGGACGGGCGATCCGTTCTCCGTCGATGTCGAGCGCGAGACGGCCGAACTGTCCGGCCGTGAACCGGACCTCCGGCGCCCGGATGTGCAGGGAATAAAGCTGGTCGGTCCAATGCTGGTTCTCGACGACGGTGCCTTCAAGCCACTCGGTTGCCATGTCCGCCTCCGAATCAGCAGCAGATCAGCACGCAGTCCCCGTCGACGCGGATCGGGTAGGTGCGCAAAGGTTCTTCGGCCGGTTCCTCGATGGGTTGTCCCGTACGGACGTTGAAGCGGCTGCCGTGCAGGGTGCATTTGACCAACTCCCCGTCTAGGCAGCCGAGCGACAAGGACGAATCCTCGTGGGTGCAGGTATCGTCGCAGGCGTAAATGGTCCCGCCGACATTCGCCAGCAGGATCTGGTGCTGCTGATGCTGGATGCGGAGGGTCTGTCCTGCCGGGATTTCCGATACGGTGGCGACTGGTACGAAGGAATTTGACATAAAATGCTCGATTAACCCTGTAATTATAGGGGCTTCCGGATTTGGTGTGGAATCCCCATGATAGAGTATGCCTATCATGCACCGGGCCTCCCGCTACCGCCTGTATCCAAACCAGACGCAGGAGCGGCAGTTCGCGCGGCTGTGCGGGGCCGGTCGGTTCGTCTACAACGAGTTGCTGGCCGACCAGATCCGGGAATACGGGCGTTTCGAGGCCGGCGAGGCGGAGAAGCCGGGGTGTTCCGAGTTTGATTTCGGGAAGCGGTATGTCCGCCTGAAGGCGAAAGAAGGCAATGAATGGCTGCGGGAGTTCTCAGCCACCGTCGTGCGCAGCACGGGCGCGTTTCCCCTGGGGGCGGCGTTCTCTCATTTCTCCCGGCGGATCCGGGAGGGCAAGTGCGGCAAGCAGGCCGGATACCCCCGCTTCAAGGCCAAGGGCAGAAGCCGGGAGTCATTCACGATCCCGGAGGACGTAAAGATCCAAAGCAAGCGGCTTTGGGTGCCGAAGGTCGGCTGGATCCGAATGAACCGCAAGGCGGCATCGCGCACGCGGGGAGCGGATCCCTGGGACGGCGGCGAGGCCAAGGCTGCGGCGGTGTACCGGGAGCTGGACAAGTGGTACGTGTCGGTGCTGTGGGAAGTACCGGACCCGGACTGGCGCTGGCACGGCGGGGTCTGCGGGGTCGACCGCAACTCCGAGAACCTCGCGGCTTCATGGAGCGGGGAGACGAAGCTCATCCGGATCCCGTATGAGCGGATCCTGAAGTACGAGGCGCGGGCCCGGCACTACCAGTGGCGGGCAAGCCGCCGGAAGTGGACCGAACTGAAGAACGACGCCGGAGAGCCGGTGCGCACGAAGTCGGGCAAGCTGGTGCGGGAGCCCACGAAGCGCCGGCGGCGGCTGCAGCAGCGCGCGGCGAAGGCGAAGCGCAAGGCGGCGGAGATCCGGAAGGACTTCAGCCATCAGGCCTCGGCGGACCTGGCGCGGCGGTTCGGGCACCTCGTGCTGGAGGAGCTTGACGTGCAGGCGATGCGTCGCTCGGCGCGAGGCACGAAGGAGAAGCCGGGGCGTTGCGTGAAGGCGAAGGCGGCGCTGAACCGGAAGATGGCGCAGTCCTCCTGCATGGGGATGGTGGACCGCTTTCTCCAATACAAGGCGATGGACATGATCCGGGTGCCGGCGCGGAACACCAGCCGGGCGTGCGCGGAGTGCGGGCACGTGGACGCGGACAACCGGAAGGAGCAGGCGCGTTTCGAATGCCTGGCCTGCGGGCACACGGACAACGCGGACGCGAATGCCGCACGGAACATCCTGAACCTGGGATTAAACAGGCTTCTGGCCGGAGGCGCTCCGGTGACGGGACGGGGAGGGGACAACGAAGCGGAAGCATTCTTCATGGAATGCCTAGCGGAGACCGCCAGTGATCCGTCAACGATGTCGTGGAATTACCGGGGTTCACCCCCCGATTTCCACATGGAATCCTGAAGCGCCTAATTATAACTTTTCGCCGGGGCGGAGAAACGCGTCATGGACTATCTGGAACGGATTCGACAGGCCCGGGTCTACGAGGTGGCGGAGCGTACGCCCCTGCAGCGGGCGCCGCAGCTGACGGAGCGGCTGGGCTGCGAGATCTGGCTCAAGCGCGAGGACCTGCAACGCACGTTTTCGTTCAAGTTGCGTGGCGCCTACAACAAGATTTCCGGGCTGGACGAACAGCAGCGCGCCCGCGGCGTAATCGCCGTCTCGGCGGGCAACCATGCCCAGGGGGTGGCGCTGGCGGCCTCCAAGCTGGATCTGGACGCCGTGATCGTGATGCCGCGCACCACGCCGCCGATCAAGGTCAATGCGGTGCGTGCCCTGGGAGGCCACATCGTGCTGGAAGGGGACGACTACGATGCGGCGAGCCGCTACGCCCTGCAGAAAGCCGAGGACGAGCAGCGGATTTTCGTGCATCCATACGACGACCCGGACGTGATTGCCGGACAGGGGACCATTGCACTCGAGATCTGCGAGCAGTGCGCGGACCTGCCGGATGCGGTGTTCATTCCAGTCGGCGGAGGTGGATTGCTGGCCGGGATGGGAACCTGGCTTCGCCATGCAGCTCCGAACACGCGCGTGATCGGGGTGGAGCCGGAGGATGCACCATCGATGGCGCGGGCGCTGGAAGCCGATGAGCGCGTCTGCCTGAAGCAGGTCGGCCTGTTCGCGGACGGCGCGGCCGTGCGGCAGGTCGGCGAGGAGACGTTCCGGCTGGCGCGGAAATGCGTGGACGAAGTGATCCTGGTGAGCATCGACGAAATCTGCGCAGCGATCAAGGACATCTTCGAGGAGACCCGGGTTCTGGTGGAACCGGCAGGCGCGCTGGCGGTGGCCGGCATCAAGCGCCACGTGCAGACCCATGCGGTCCAGGGCCAGACGCTGGTCGCGATCAACAGCGGCGCCAACATCAATTTTGACCGTCTGCGGCATGTTTCGGAACGGTCCGAACTCGGCGAGGGCCACGAAGGCATCTTCGCGGTGACCATCCCGGAGGAGCCTGGCAGCTTCCGGAGATTCTGTGAAGCGGTGGGCGACCACAGCATCAGCGAGTTCAACTACCGCTATGCGGATTCTCAGGGCGCCCAGATCTTCGTCGGCATCAAGTTCCGCGACGCGGGAGCCGAAAAGCCGGAATGGGTGGCGCATCTGCGCGAATGCGGCTACGGCGTGCAGGACCTGAGCGACAACGAGACCGCCAAGCTGCACCTGCGCTACCTGGTCGGCGGGCACACCGGCAGCGATCGGCGCGAGATCCTGTACCGGTTCGAGTTCCCGGAACGCCCCGGAGCATTGCTGAATTTCCTGTCCAGCATGGGGCAGAACTGGAACATCAGCCTGTTCCACTACCGGAATCACGGCTCCGCCTACGGCCGGGTGCTGGTGGGCATGCAGGTGCCGGAAGACGAGATGGATGAACTGCGGGCATTCCTCGAGACGCTGGGCTACCAATATTACGAAGAGACGGCGAATGCCGCCTGTAAAACTTTTCTAGGACGGATGGGGCGCGGTGCCTGAGAGGGCTGACCGCAACCGGTTTTCAGTGAGTTGAGCCCGTGAGGGCGGAGGGCCGAACCGCCGAAGCGGCTCGGCTCGTCCTGCTTATCTTTTCTTCTTCGCCGTCTTGCGCTTGGCGACTTTCTTTTTCGCCACCTTCCGCTTCACAGCCTTCTTCTTGGCGACTTTCTTTTTCGCCACTTTCCGTTTCACGACTTTCTTCTTGGCGACCTTCTTTTTCGCCACTTTCCGTTTCACGGCTTTCTTCTTGGCGACCTTCTTTTTCGCCACTTTCCGCTTCACGGCTTTCTTCTTGGCGACCTTCTTCTTCGCCACTTTCCGCTTCACGGCTTTTTTCTTGGCGACCTTCTTCTTCGCCACCTTCCGCTTCACGGCTTTCTTTCTGGCGACTTTCTTTTTCGCCACCTTCCGCTTAGCGGTCTTTGCCGGAGCCTTTCTCTTTACCGCTTTCCGTTTGGGAGCGCGTTTTGCCGCACTGGCCTTTTTCTTGGCCGTGCTGCGCTTTTTGCTCGTTGAACGTTTGACAGCCACGTTTTCCTCCAGTTGAGTTACGAGAGATACAGGGAAAACGCTGGAAAGTGGCATGCCTGATTCTTCGATACAGGATTAGCCTTCCAACGTGTTTTATGACACAAGCCGGCATCTGGATTGAGACTGCCGTTTTGCGTGAAACGGTGCATGAGCACCGAGGAGAATGTCTGCAGGGAGGGGAAGTGCGCTCCGCCTGCCGTGGACCAGGATGTGACCCTGAACCGAAAGTTCAAGTGGGTCCCTAGGAAATGCCGCAGGCTTCCCGGACGAATCCGGTCGTGCACAAAGGCATTAACGCATCGGGTCCCGATCAATTGGAATAGGTTCACGGGTGTGCCTGGTGTAACAGGCGAAGGCACTATTTCGAAAGAGTTCATGGGGGTTCCGGCCATCATGCCAGGTTTGCTTCCTCGACCTGGTCCAGCGTCTTCTGGACTCGTGCCGACAGCGCGTCGATGCGTTGCCGCAGGTCGTCCGGCGCTTCTTGCGACAGGCGCAGGCAGTCGTGGCTCAAGTTCAGTGCGGTGACGACCGCGATGCGGTCCATGCTGGCGTTGGCGTCGATGTCGTGGACTTTCTGCATCTGGGCCTTCAGATGCGTGATGGCCTCGTCGAGGGATTTGCGCTGGGCGGGGGGGCAAGAGACTTCGTAGGTCTTCTTGAAAAGACGAAAGCCGACCTGTTGGGTTTCCGTGCTCATTGGATTCCGGTGTACGGTTTGAGCTGCGTCAGCACCTGTTCGACGGCGCTGGAGGCTTGACGGTTTTTGCGGCGCCAGTCGCGCTGCTGCTCCTGCATCTGGTCGCAACGTTTGATGAGAACCTGGTTGGCGCTGACGAGGCGTTCGCACAGTGTGGCCAATGCGTCGACCTGTTGTTCGAGCGCGGTTAGCGCGGCTTCGGCTGATGGCTTGTTCGAGTCCACATTAGACATGATTTCCCCCGGTGTTCATGAGTATAACAAATATTTAACGGGAGCCTTTTGCGGATTTGTGGAAACCCGGCAACAGAAAAAAACCGCACGGCGGGAACCTGTGTGGTGGGCCTGAATGTTTGAATGGCGCGCTTCCCTGCGGGCCATGGAAACCGGGTTATCCCTGCAGTGCCGCCAGCGCTGCCGCGTAGTCCGGCTCGTCTCCGATCTCGGGCACCAGTTCGGTGTATACGACCTTGTTGCTGCTGTCCAGCACCACCACCGCGCGCGCGGTGATTCCGGCCAGGGGGCCTTCGGCGATCAGGACGCCGTAGTCGCGTGCGAAGTCCCGGTTGCGCATCATCGACAGGGTGACCAAGCGGTCGGCGCCCTGGTCGGTGCAGAAGCGGGTCATGGCGAAGGGCAGGTCCGAGGAGACCACCAGAACCACCGACTTGCCGTCGAGTTTCTGGGCTTCCTGGTTGAACTGGATAGAAGACTTTGCGCAGACCGGGGTGTCGAGGCTGGGCAGGATCGAGATCAGCTTGCGAGCATCACCGAACGTGCTGAGGGTGGCTTCATTGAGGTCGCGGTCGACCAGTGTGAAATCCGGGGCGGTACTGCCGATCTCCGGCAGGGTACCTTCCAGATTGAATTCGCTGCCGTGCAGGGTGACGGTCACCATGAAATTCTCCTTGGGGCGTTTCGAGCCGACAGATTCTACCCGCTTTTGGACGCATTGTAGAATGAGCGCAAATTCGAAGTGGGACGAATCGGTTGAGCCGACACAGCCTTTTTACCTCCGAAGCGGTCTCCCGGGGGCACCCGGACAAGGTGTGCGACCAGATCTCGGACGCGGTGCTGGACGAAGCACTGGCGCGGGACATCAATGCACGGGTGGCCGTGGAGACCCTGGTCAAGGATCAGCAGGTGATTCTGGCGGGCGAGCTGTCGCTGGCCCCGGGCAAGAAACTAGATGACGCGGACTACGACCGGATCGCCCGGGCCGCGATCGCGGACATCGGATACACCGAAGACCTTGAAGTCGGATTCGACTCGACCCACTGTGAGATCACGACGCACATCGGCATGCAGTCCTCCGACATCGGACAGGGCGTGGATGCCGAAGAGCAGGGCGCGGGGGACCAGGGCATCATTTTCGGCTATGCCTGCGACGACACGGAGACCTGGATGCCGGCCCCGATCCATTACGCGCACGAACTGATGCGCCGGCACGAGGAAGTCTACAAGGGAGAAGGGAAAGGCGTCATACGCCCGGATGCCAAAAGCCAGGTCACGTTCCGCTACGATGGAGACGGGCGCCCGGCGGAAGTCGGCACGGTCGTGCTTTCTACCCAGCACAGCGAGGAGTATTCGCCGCCGGAGAAGCAAAAAGAACTGCACGAATTCGTGCGCGAGCGGATCATCCACCCGGTGATTCCCTCGGAGCTGCGCGCGGATGACTTCGAGGTGCTCATCAACCCCACCGGAAAGTTCGAGATCGGAGGCCCGGTCGGAGACTGCGGCGTCACCGGCCGCAAGATCATCGTCGACACCTATGGCGGCATGGCCCGCCACGGTGGCGGGGCGTTTTCCGGCAAGGACCCGTCCAAGGTGGACCGCTCGGCGGCCTACGCCGCGCGCTACGTGGCCCGGCACGTGGTCGGCGGCGGTTTCGCCCGGCGCTGCGAGGTGCAGCTGGCCTATGCGATCGGATGGCCCCGCCCGGTGTCGATCCGGGTGGATACGTTCGGAACCGGGACCATCCCGGAAGAACGCCTGAATGAAGTGCTGACGGCGGGAGAGGTTTTCAACCTGTCGCCCGGCGGAATCGTTAAAATGCTCGGGTTGCTGGACGAAGCCCGCGGCTTTCGCTACCAGGACACGGCCAGGCACGGGCACTTTGGATACCCGGACGGGGTGTTTCCGTGGGAAAATCTGGATCGGCTGGACCAACTGCGCAAAGCGCTGGGAGAATAACGTCATGACCGAGCCTGCCGCTCAAATCCGCCCGGACTACGAGGTCGCCGACCTGAGCCTGGCGGCTTGGGGCCATCGCGAGATCGCGATCGCCCGCACCGAGATGCCGGGGCTGGTCGCGCTGGGCAAGAAATACCAGTCCGAGCAGCCGCTGGCGGGTGCCCGTATCGCGGGCTGCCTGCACATGACGATCCAGACGGCGGTGCTGATCGAGACCCTCGTGGAATTGGGTGCCGAGGTGCGCTGGTCGTCCTGCAACATCTACTCGACCCAGGATCATGCCGCGGCCGCGATCGCCGAGCAGGGCGTTCCGGTGTTCGCCTGGAAGGGCGAGACCGAGGAGGAGTACCTGCGGTGCATCCGCCGCACCATCGAGGGCCCGGACGGCTGGCATCCGAACCTGCTGCTGGACGATGGCGGCGACCTGACGCGCGTGATGCACGATGAATACCCGAACTTGCTCGAGGAGGTGCGCGGCATCTCCGAAGAGACGACCACGGGCGTCAACCGCCTGTACGCCATGTACCGCGAAGGGGAACTGAAGGTGCCGGCGATCAACGTGAACGATTCGGTCACCAAGGCCAAGTTCGACAACACGTACGGGTGCCGCGAATCCCTGCTGGACGGCCTCAAGCGGGCGACCGACGTCATGATCGCGGGCAAGACCTGCGTGGTGGCCGGCTACGGCGGGGTCGGCAAGGGCTGCGCCCAGTCGCTGCGTGCGCAGGGTGCGGTCGTGTGGGTGACGGAAGTGGACCCGATCTGCGCGCTGCAGGCGGCGATGGAGGGCCTGCCGGTGGTGACCATGGAGGAGGCTGCGCCGAAGGCCGACATCTTCGTCACCGCGACCGGCTGCCGGCACGTGATCACCTTCGAGCATATGTGGCAGATGAAGAACGAAGCGATCGTCTGCAACATCGGACACTTCGACAACGAGATCGACATCGCTTCGCTGGACGAGTACGCCTGGGAGGAAATCAAGCCGCAGGTCGACCACGTGACCTTCCCCGACGGCAAGCGCCTGATCGTGCTGGCTCGGGGGCGGCTAGTCAATCTCGGTTGCGCCACCGGGCATCCCAGTTTCGTGATGTCGTGTTCGTTCACCAACCAGGTGCTGGCCCAGATCGAACTGTGGCAGCGGCCGGACGACTACGAACTCGGCGTGCACACTCTGCCGAAGGACAAGGACGAAGAGGTCGCGCGCCTGCACTTGGACAAGCTCGGCGCCCGGCTGACCGGTTTGACGCGGGAGCAGGCGGAATACCTGGGCCTGGATGCGGACGGACCCTACAAGCCGGAGCATTATCGCTACTGACGATCTGCGCGGTCCCGGGTGCGGCTCGTGAGCGAGTTGCGCCGCGTGGCCGTCGTCATGGACCCGCCCGAGCGGATCCAGCCTGCCAAGGATTCGACCGTCGCCCTGATGCTGGCGGCGCAGGCGCGCGGCGCCGAACTCTACATCACGACCCCTTCCGACCTGTGCGGCGGCCCGGCCGGGGTGCAGGCGCATGCCCGGAAGGGCCGCGTCGCCGATCGCGCCGACTGGTGGCAGACCGAGGAGGAGTCCTTGGTTGAGTTGTCGGAATTCGACGTGGTGCTGATGCGCAAGGACCCGCCCGTCGACATGGCGTACATCGCCGCCACCTGGCTGCTGGACCAGGTTCGCGCCGCGGGCGTGTGCGTACTCAACGCCCCGGAGACGCTGCGCAACATGAACGAGAAGCTCTCCATCGTGCAGTTCGCCGACCTCGCGCCGCCGCTTCTGGTGAGCGCGCGCCGGGACGACCTGGAAGGGTTTCTCGCGGAGTACAATGAGATCGTCATCAAGCCACTCGACCGCATGGGAGGAGCTTTGGTGTACCGCTTGCGCCGCGAGGATGCCGATGTGGCCTCCATCATCGAGTCCGTCACGCAGCAGGGGACCCTGCCGGTGATGGCGCAACGCTTTCTTCCCGAAGTCGTGGAAGGGGACCGCCGCCTGCTGCTGATCGACGGAGAACTGATTCCGGAGGTTGCGGTGCGCATTCCCAAGGCCGGTGGATTCCTCGCCAACCTCGCCCAGGGCGGCACCCTGCGGGTGGAGCCCGCCGATGATCGAGACCGCGAGATCGCGGAACGCCTGGGCGCGCCCCTGCGGGAAGCCGGGGTCTGCTTCGCCGGGGCGGACGTGGTCGGGGGGCAACTGACCGAAATCAACATCACGTCGCCGACTTGCATCCGCGAGGTGGAGGCGCACACCGGGCAGGCGGTGGCGATGCGCTTCTGGGACGCCGTGGTCGACCACTGGCTGGAGACCTGATCGCCATGCCGCCGCTGGTGCCCGCAGTCCCCGACTCCGAGCGCCTGGCCTTTTGCCTGTTTCTGGCGCTGGTCTTCCATGGCATGGGCATCCTGGGCGTGGCGTTTTCCTCCTCGCCGCCGGGCGCGCGACCGGATTTAGAAGTGTTCTGGGAGGGAGGCACGGGCTGGCCGGGCTCGGTGGCGGAGATCGGAGAGGGGCCGCCGTGGCCGTCTTCCCCGCAGTCTGCCCCGGCTTCGACAAGAGGTCTGGATGGAAGGGTGCCGGAGGCGTATACTCTGGAACAGGAATATGTACGCCAGTGGGTGGCGCGAACGGAGCATCTGGGCAACAACATGGTGCAGGGACTCAATGGAGAAGTGGTCGTGCATGTGGTGATGGATGCGCAGGGCGGGGTCCGGCAGGTCGAGGTCGAGCCGGGGCCGGAATCGCTGGCCTATGCCGCCCGCAGGATCGTGATGCAGTCGCAGCCGCACGCGCCGTTTTCCGAGGGCTTGCGCGCACACCGTGACCAGTTGCAGATCAGTCGCCGCTGGCTGTTCGGGAAATCGGCCGGGCTGCACCTGCCGGAGACGTTTCACCCATGAAGACCTTGCGCGGACAGTTGCTGGTCGCGGCTCCGGATCTGGAGGACTCGATTTTCCAGCGCGCCCTGATCCTGGTCTGTGAGCATGAGGAGGAGAAGGGGGCGATGGGCTTCATCGTGAACCACCCGTCCGAAATGACGCTGCGGGACCTTCTCGTCGACATGAAGATCACGCCGGAAGTGAAGGGGAACCTGAGCCGGCCGGTCTTCCTGGGCGGCCCGGTGCAGCCGAACCTGGGCTTCGGGCTGTACTCCGGGACGTACGAGATGTCGGACAGCGCCGAAATCGACGGGCGCGTCCGGGTGACCGCGTCCCGCTCCCTGCTGGAGCATTGCGCGGTCGGGAAGGGACCGGAGAACCTGCTGGTGACGATGGGCTATTCCGGCTGGTCTCCCGGGCAACTGGAACAGGAACTGGACACCGGCTCGTGGTGGCTGACGGCCCCGTCGTCGGAGTTGCTGTTCGACCTGCCCCCGGAACGCCGCTGGGGCGGGGCGCTCAAGCAGTTGGGCCTGGAGGAGTCGTCCCTGTATTTCGGAAGCGGGCATGCCTGACGCGTACCAGGTGGCCCTGGGATTCGATTTTGGACTGGCCCGGATTGGCGTGGCGGTAGGCTCCCTGGAAGTCGCGACCGCACGCGGACTGGATGTGGTCGCCAATCGTGACGGCGCGGTGGATTGGCCGGAGATCGACCGCCTGATCCAGACCTGGCGCCCCAGCGTGCTGGTGGTGGGCGAACCGGAGGCGCAGACCGGGGCGGGTGGCCGCCTGCCTCGCGCATTGCGACGGTTCTGCACAGAACTGGGCACCCGCTACGAATTGCCGGTGGCGCGGATCAACGAGGATTATTCTTCCGAATGCGCCCGCGCGGAACTGCGCGCGCAGCGCCAGGAGGGAGCCCGGAAAAGGCCCGCCCGCGGCGAAACTGATAAGATGGCCGCCGCCTATATCCTGAATGCCTGGCTTTCGGAGCAGGATGTCGTCGCACGAAAAAGTTGATGTCGGTGCCGTACTCGCCCACCTTGGCGACTCTGTTAAATCCTTTCTGACCACCCGGGGAATCACCCTGCCGGTCTTCGTCGGCATCCACACCGGTGGCGTGTGGGTGGCCGAGGCGTTGCACGCGCATTGCGGGGTCGCCGAGCCTCTGGGCATGCTGGACGTCAGTTATCACCGCGATGACGTCGGACGGACCGGCGTGCGGCCGTTGAAGCCGGTGCGCATGCCGGCATCGCTGGACGACCGGCATGTCCTGCTGATCGACGACGTGCTGTTCACCGGCCGGACGACCCGCGCTGCACTCAACGAGCTGTTCGAGTACGGCCGCCCGGCATCGGTCTCGCTGGTGGTGCTGGTGGAACGGCCGGGCCGGGAGATCCCGGTGGCGCCGGACCTGACCGGGATGCGCTTGGAACTGGGCCCGGAAGACCGGGTCAAGCTGCAGGGCCCGGAGCCCATGGAACTGGTGATCACGCGGCCCAACGACTCGCTGCTGGAAGAGCCGCCCCGGTGAGCCCGACCCAGCCGACATTGTTCCGATTGTCGCCTGCGGCGCAGTGCCAGTTGGATGAGGAAGGGCGTTTGCGCCATTTCCTGACCATCGAAGGATTGCCGGCGGCGCTGCTGGAGGAGATCCTGGAGACCGCGCAGTCGTTCCACACCGCGTCGGGCCAGGCAGCACGGAAGGTCCCGCTGCTTCGCGGCAAGACCATCGTCAACCTGTTCTTCGAAGCGAGCACCCGCACCCGAACCACATTCGAACTGGCGGCCAAACGCCTGTCCGCCGACGTGCTGAACCTGGACATGGCCACCGCCGCCACGACCAAGGGCGAGAGCCTGCTGGACACGCTGCGCAACCTCGAGGCGATGCACTGCGACATGTTCGTGGTCCGCCACCACCAGAGCGGCGCGGCGCATTTCATCGTTCGCCATGTCGCCGAACACATCAGCGTCATCAACGCGGGCGACGGCCGGCACGCGCACCCGACCCAGGCCATGCTGGACATGTTCACCCTGCGCCAGCATTTCCCGGACTTCAGCGCGCTCACGGTCGTGATCGTCGGGGACATCCTGCATTCGCGGGTGGCGCGGTCCGAGATCCAGGCCCTGCGCACCCTGGGGGTGGGGGAGATTCGGGTGGTTGCGCCGCGGACCCTGCTGCCGCGGGAGGCGGCCAGTCTGGGCGTGGTGCCGTTCAAGTCCATGGAAGAGGGCCTCGCGGGGGCGCAGGCGGTGATCATGCTTCGCTTGCAGAAAGAACGGATGCATGGCAGTTTCGTGCCGAACGAGGCCGAGTACTATCAGCTCTATGGCTTGACCCGGGCACGGGTGGAGCTGCTGGCGGAGGATGGCATCGTGATGCACCCGGGCCCGGTCAACCGCGGGGTGGAGGCCGAGTCGGCGGTGGTGGACGGCCCGCGCTCGGTGATCCTGAAGCAGGTCCGCAACGGCATCGCGGTGCGCATGGCGATCCTGTCCATGGCGATGCGGAGTCACGCCTGGTGACGCGCCTGGCCGTCCGCGGAGGGTACGTCCTCGATCCCGCCGGCGGGACCGATGCGGTGCGCGACGTGTTCTGCGCCCGCGGGAAGATCGTCGGGGTGGGCTCGGCGACGGAAGAATTCGAGGCGGAACAGGTTGTGGATGCGCAAGGCTGCCTGGTGATGCCGGGCGCGGTGGACCTTGCGGTCTGCCTCAATCCGCTCGGCGAGCAGCGTGCCGGCGTGGAAAGCGAGACCCGTGCCGCGGCGGCGGGCGGGGTGACCACCGTCTGTTCGGTGCCGGAGACGCAACCGATTCCGGACTCGCCGGCGGCGGTGCGGCTGTTGATGGAACAGGTGCAGCAGGCCGGTTTCGTGCGGCTGGAGGCCCTGGGCGCGGCCATGCAGGGATTGGGAGACACGCAACTGGCCAGTTTGGGCGCGCTGCGCGAGGCGGGCTGCGTCGGGGTCAGCAACGGGATGCAGCCCTACGCCAGCCTGCTGGTATTGCGCCGGGCCATGGAATACGCGGCCAGCCAGGATCTGACCCTGTTCTACCACCCCCTGGATCATGCCCTGGCGAGCCAGGGTTGCGCGCATGAGGGAACCTTTGCAGCCCGGCTGGGCCTGCCGGGCATCCTTCCGGCGGCGGAGACCGCCGCCCTGGCGCAGATGACGGCGCTGGTCCAGGATACCGGCGCGCGGGTCCATTTCTGCCGTCTTTCCTGCGCGCAGGCGGTGGACATGCTGGAGATGGGGCAGCAGACGGGATTGCCGGTGACCGCGGATGTCGCGGTGCACCAGTTGTTTCTGACGGAAGAGGCAGTGGAAGGGTTCGACGTCAATGCACTGGTCAGCCCGCCCTTGCGCACCGAGCACGACCGGGAGCGCCTGCGCGAGGGCGTGCGGGACGGGGTGATCCAGGCGATCTGCTCGGATCACCAGCCGTTGGATCCGGATTCGAAGATGGCGCCGTTTCCAGAGGCGCGGCCGGGGATTTCGGGGATCGAGACGCTGCTGCCGCTGACCATGAAGCTGGTCACCGAAGACGTTCTCCCGCGGGCGAGCGCGGTGGAACGCCTCACGGCAGGCCCGGCGGCGATCCTGGGCAGCGGTGCCGGCACATTGGCGGTCGGAGCCCCGGCCGATCTTTGCGTGATGCGCCTGGACGACCCTTGGGTTTTCGGGATCGACTCGATGCTGAGCGCGGGGCGGAACACGCCGTTCGACGGCTGGCAATTCGACGACCGGGTGCAGGCAACTATTTGCGGTGGGAGAATCGTCTACGAACGGAAGGACGCGACATGATGACGGAGTCCCGCAACGTCATCCACAGTGTCGACGCCCGCGTGACCCGGGTGAATCACCTGGAAGCGGACCAGCATACGCTGGTGCTCGAGGCCCCCGCGATCGCCGAGTCGGCGACGCCGGGAAGTTTCGTGCATCTGGGCGTCAATGCCGACCCGGCCGTGATGCGCCGCCCGCTCTCCATCCTGTGGACCGATCGGAAGGACGGGACGGTCGAAGTGCTGTACAAGGTCGTGGGGAAGGGGACGGAAGAGTTGGCGCGGGTCCGGGAGGGTGAAACACTGCCGGCGCTCGGGCCGATCGGGCGGGGCTTCCAGGTCGATTCGGATCGTGACCGTCCGCTGCTGATCGGGGGAGGGGTCGGAATTCCGCCCATCCTGTTCCTCGCCCGCGAGATCAAGGATCATGCCTCGCCGCTGGTGGTGATGGGCTCGGAGGTTCCCTTTCCGTTCGCGAGCCGCCCCTCGACCATCCGGGTCCCGGGCATGCCGGACGGTGTGATCGCGGGCATGGACTTGCTCGAGGACTGGGGGGTCGCGTCTCGCCTGTGCTCCACCCAGGGCTATGCGGGCTGCTACGAGGGTTATGTCGATGCGGCTGCCCGGATGTGGCTTGAGACCCAGGCTTCCGGGCAGCGCGAGCAGGTGATCATCTATACCTGCGGGCCGGTGCCGATGCTGGAGGCGGTGGCCGGGCTGGCCCGGGAATTCGACGTGCCGTGCCAGGTCTGCATGGAGGAATACATGGCGTGCGCGGTGGGCGGGTGCGCCGGCTGCACGGTCCCGGTGCTGGGCGACGGCGGTTGGGCCATGAAGCGGGTGTGCGTGGACGGCCCGGTGTTCGACGCACAGGCGGTATTTCCTGCGGAAACTCGCCCCCTATAATGCGGAGTTGAGAGATTTTGCCGCCACCGCGAGTGGGAACAACACATGTCTGAAAACGCACGACTCCTACTGATCGGAGGCGGCAACATGGGCCGCTCGCTGGTGGGCGGCCTGATTCGCTCCGGCTGGGAAGCCGGCGACATCACGGTATCCGATCCCGACCCGGAGTCCCACCAGGCGCTGGCTGCCAATTTCGGCCTGATGCAGTTGTACTACGAGAATTCGCTGGCGTATTCGAGGGCTTCTGCGGATGTCGTGCTGTTTGCGACCAAGCCTGACAAATTGCCGACGACGGCCACCGAACTCGCCCCCTGGATGGTCACGGACAATCCGTTGCTGGTGACCATCGCGGCTGGCGTGCGCGCGGACGACCTCGCGCGTTGGACGGGAGGGCATTGCCCGGTGGTACGCGCCATGCCGAATACTCCGGCGCTGGTTGGCGCCGGGATGAGCGTCCTGTATGCACGGGAAGACGTGACCGACGCGCAACACGCGCTGGCGGGCAGGATCATGGAAAGCGTCGGGAAGATCCTTTGGGTGGAAGACGAGGCCCTGATGGATGTCGCCACGGCGGTTTCGGGCAGTGGGCCCGCCTATTTCTTCTTGTTCATGCAGGCGATGATCGAAGGGGCGTGCAGCATGGGAATGGACGAGGCGCAGGCCCGCCTGCTGGTGCTGGAGACGGCCCGCGGGGCACAGGAACTGGCGAGTGCCTCGGAAGATTCCCTGCAAGAATTGTGCCGGAAAGTGACCTCCAAGGGCGGAACGACCGAGGCGGCCCTGAACGTGCTGGAGGCGGCGGACTTCCGGACCCTGATCTTCAATGCACTCGAGGCCGCGCGCCGCCGGGCCGAGGAACTGGGCGACGAGAACAGCCGGGCCTGACATGGCAGACCTGTTCCAATTCCTGATCACCCTGTATCTGTACGGATTCCTGGTCCGGCTGTTGTTGACGTATCATCAGGCGGACTTCTACAACCCGCTCTCGCAGATGCTGGCGCGGGTGACCGATCCGCTGTACCGCCCGGTCCGGCGCGTGATGCCGTCGACCCGGGGCTGGGACCTCGCCCTGCTGCTCATTGCGCTGGCGCTTGAATTGATCAGCCTTTTCGTGGGTGGGGCGGCACGGCTTGAGGTGTCGTACCTGGGCCTGGTGTTGTACGCGCTGACTCAGATCGGCGGGATGGCGCTGAATATCTACTTGGTCTCCCTGATCGTCGTGGTGATTGCCAGCTGGGTGCAGTTGTCGGCCGGTGCGGACCCGTTCCTGAGCCTGGTGCGTAGCCTGACGGTGCCGATCCTCATGCGAATCCGTGCAGTGCTCCCGGATACGGGAATATTGGACCTGTCCCCCATGGTGGCCCTGTTCGGGCTTTATTTCCTGCAGAGTGGGCTGTATCGGATCGGTCAGTGGGGGCTTATTGTTTGACATATGAGAAAGATATAGGTAAAGATCGGGTTATATGTGGTAAAAAATTTTGGACATGATGAAATTCGGTCGACATTAGTATTGGGAATTGACTAGTTGATAAAACCGAAAATGTTTCTGTGTCAGACATTCAGTCTTTTCTTGCAAATATTCTTTTATAAGATATTGTTATCACCAATAAATTTTCAGACATTCAGACCACCAAACGTTTCAGAGAGGCATGTATAATGACAAAGCGAACGGCGACAACCTTGAATTTGCTCGACCTGATGCAGATGCATCCGACCAAACTGGACATAATCCGAGACATGGAGCGTATCCGATGGGGAGGCACTCCCTGCTGTACGCGCTGCGGCTCTACCGACAGGATTACTGAACAGAAGAAGAAATCCGGCGAGTACTGGTGCGGTTGCTGCTGTCGGTCCTATGTCGGCGTGGTACACAGGCACAGGGCCATCACCTGCAAGAAACTGGTGGCGTGAGCAGAAGTCATGCAGATACAGACAACCCTGGAACGCAAAAATACGACAGACAAGAAGCGTCGTGTTCGAAGCGGTGCTGCAACAAACGATCTTGTTGTCAGTGCCTATCCGGAAGGAAACGATAAGGTGTTCCCACGTATTCTGGATTTATACATATCTCCTGGAAGCACGATCGCTGATGTTACCTTTGGGAAAGGGGTATTCTGGCGAAACGTTCCAGACCGGAAATACAATCTTCTGGCTACCGACATTCTGGACGGGATCGATTGCCGTGAACTTCCTTATCAGGAGGAATCTATTGATTGCGTTGTTTTGGACCCGCCGTATATGCACTCGCCCGGTGGAACGGCTTATAAAGCGTCACACACTCAGTTTGAAAGCTATTATCGCAACAATGGCGCAGGGAACCGCACCGGGAGTAAATACCATGACGCAGTTCTTGAGTTATATAAAGACGCTGGTTCAGAGGCTTATAGGGTTTTGCGCGAACGAGGCGTGATGATCGTGAAATGTCAAGATGAAGTATGTGCTAACACCCAACGTTTCACACATGTTGAAATCATGCAAACATACGAAAAAATGGGGTTTGTAGCTGAAGATATGTTCGTTGTTGTCAGGGGCAACAAACCAGGAGTCAGCCGCACAGTACGACAGGTTCACGCGAGAAAAAATCATTCCTATTTTCTGGTGTTCTGGAAACGTATTGGCAGCAAGGGGAAATGGAATCCACCAACATAACTCCAATCACCTTGCTGGTTGAAATCATCAGGGAGCACTCTCCGGAAGATATTTGGGTGGGGTCTCCTCTCTCCGATTATCGTAAACTCGGCAACACAAATCGAGGTGAAATTGGGGAAGAATTTATCAAGAGATATTTGAAAACAAAAGGGGTGAGTGTTTCAAATGGCAAGAGAACATCTCCTGTAGATTTGGTCATAGGCGGAAATAAGTTTGAGATTAAGACAGCCTCTCTCGGAGCGAATGGGACATTCCAATTCAATCATATACGCATGGACAGGGACTACAGTTATCTGCTTTGTCTGGGGATATGTCCGAAAGACATTGTTTTCGATATGTGGAGAAAAGGAGATGTTGCTGAAGGGCGGGCGGGGAGGCTCGTTCGTATGGCAGAAGGACAATCAGTGACCTATAAACTCACAAAAAAACATGCAGATATGATTCCTATAGACGTTCTCCCAGATTTCATAAATCTCCCAAGTGAATCCATATGAAGGACAAAGATCAAGCCGATCTTGACCGCTCCGCCCGCACTCTACTGAACATGGGCAAAGCCAGACTGGAGTAATGGTAAACCCACCGCTTTCCGATTCTGAACAGAACCGGCGATTGTCATTTCGGGAACGAATAGAAAAATTGATGGTCGGGCTGGAGATGTAGGTGATAGGAAAAATGTTTCAGATATTGGGTAAGAGAATGGACAGACTTGAGAAGAAGTTTGACGGAAAATAGGGTTTGTTCGCTAAAGGATTTTTTGTAAAATTGCACCTAATCCACTTTGGCTCCGATTGGAACGATGCTGACAACACAACAAGCGGCGGATATCCTGAATGTCTCGCGGCCTTACTTGAATAAGCTCCTCAAAGACGGCGATATTCCATACATCCCGGTTGGTTTGCGCTGGCGTGTGATGCGCGAGGACCTGATAGCGTACAAGAAAAAGCGGGATGCTTTACGCGTGAAAGTCTTGAATGACCTTGCTCGGCGTGGTCAGGAGTGTGATGCGGCTTGAAGTACATTGCCGATTGAGGAGGGTTTCCCTCTTACCCCATGCTGCCGAGCCAGTTGTAAAACAACTGCCGGGAGACGTCTTTCCATGAATGGCGCATTTCGCGCGCGAGTGCTTCTTCCGGAAATTCCTCGATCAATTCCTCCCCGCCGCTCCGCGACAGGACCCGCTCGCGGAATGCTTCCGCGAGGTCGGCCGCAAGCCCGCTGAACGTGTTCTCGGGCCGGGGCGGATAGTCTTCGCGTTCCCGGGTCAGATAGCGCAGGACCTCGCGCTTGTATTCTTTCAGCAGGCTGACCGCTTCGTACTCGGGGTGCCCCTGAAAATAAAGCCGGCGACCGTCCGGCTCTGCAGCCATTTGCACGCCGGCCTCGGGTCCCGTGACCAGAATCTCCACGCCGTGTGCCTGCAGGTCCGCCTCCGGGACTTCGTTGAAGCGTGAATGCGGCATCTCGAAATGGGCCGGCAGGTGCGCCGCCAGGGGATGGTCGGGTGCACAGACCGAATGGTCGAAGATTCCCCAACGCTTGTGTGGCAGGTGGCGGCGGGCGATCTCATGGAAGATGAGAGCAGAGGCATGTGCGGCCAGACAGGAGCAGACGACCGGCAGGCGGCGACCGTCGGCTTGCTGCAGCACATCGACTAGGCCGTTCCAGAATGGCTCGCTCGTCAGGTCGGGCTGAGTGACGTTGGCCCCGGTGATAATCAAGGCATCCAGATCCGTGTTGCCGACCTCCGCACAGTCCCGGTAGTATTGCTGGAGATGTTCGCGGCCTTCGTCCCCGCGGGGGATCCCCTCGATGGTGAAAAAATGCACAGCACAGCAACGTTCATCGTGGCTGTCCAAAAGCTGCAGGAACTGCCGCTCGGTCGCCGCCAGCGCGCGGTCCGGCATCATGTTGAGCAGGCCGATATCCAGCCGGGCCGCATGCTCCGGAATCTGTTCGGCCACCCGGGCTCCCTGTTCAGAAATCCGGTTCAGGCTGGGCAGGTCCTGCAGGCGCAGCAGGGGCATGGGGGCTAGCCCGCGCGTTCGATGGCTTGGGCGATCAGGTCGACGAAATCATCGGCGTTTTTCACGCTGCCGACCTCGTCCATGCTGGCGGTGTATCCGTACTGGGCGGCAATGCCCTGGTAGCGCTCCAGGCGGTCCCGCGACAGCCTCGGGAAGGCCCAGCGGGTGAAATCGTCGGGGTGGATGTCCTGGAAATCGCGCAGATCGCGCTCGGCCATGAAATCCTCGATCGCCTGATCCAGGAAGGCCTCCGGATAGTAGAGGGGTTTGGGGCTTTTCGCCTGGCGCTCGCAGAGCTCCTCGATCTGCTTCTCGTCGGCATGGATATACAGGATCAGGGTGTGCTCGGCGAGCAGGTCGAACACGTCCGGCCGGTGCAGTTCGCACAGGCTGCCGCCGGCATCGTTCACGAGATGCGGATAGCCGTAGATCTCCTGCCCCTTGCGGATGAAGTCCGGGACATCGCACATGGCCTTGATTTCGGCGTCGTGATGGAGCCGAAGGCGGTTCTTGAATTCCTCCAGCGACAGCCCGCCGAGCTCGGAATTGCCAGGTTTGCCGAGAAAGGTCGAGACCGGCTCCAGGTTGCCGATGGTGAGGTTGTTGGAGATGTAGATGGAGTCCGAACGCAGCAGGTCCGCCAGGAACGGCACTTCCATCATCTTCGACTTGAGGTTGTCGAGGATGTTCTCGCTGAGGTAGCGGGTGCCGATCCGGTAGTCCCCGGAGTAGTGGAACCACTGAGTCTGGTCCAGCCGATCGGAAAGCCGGGTCTTGCCCACGCCGGACATGCCGAGCAAGGTGACGGCCTTGTGCGGGAGGGCGCGGAATTCGGTGGCGGTCAGGCGCATGGGAATAAGGGAACGGACGGTTCCAGGTTCAGAGGGACGGCGAGCGGACGACCATCAGCTTGTCGACCTGCATGTCCTCGTAGGTATAGGGGATGCCACCCACGCCGTGCCCGGACTGCTTGAGACCGGCAAAAGGCATCCAGTCGACCCGGAACGCGGTGTGGTTGTTGATCATCACTGCGGCGGCTTCCAGCTGGTGGTAGCAGTGCAGGGCGGTGTCGATGTTGCGGCTGAACACGGAGGCCTGGAACGAATACGGTCCGGCATTGGCCTGCGCGATGGCGGCGTCGATGTCGTCGAAGCCGTACACGCAGATCACCGGCCCGAACACCTCGTGGGCGCTGACTTTGGCATCGGCCGGAGGGTTCAGCAGCACGGTCGGCTGGTAGGCGGTGTCCGACAGCCGCTGGCCTCCGCTGACGAGTTGTGCTCCCGCGTCCACGGCTTCCTGGACCCAGGCTTCCACCCGGTCCACTTCGGCCGGTCGGATCAGGGGACCGACCTCGGTGTCGGCCTCGGTCGGGTCGCCCACCTTCATGCTGTTGCCCAGTTCGGCCAGCCCTTCGGCAATGCGCTGGGCGATGCTCCGGTCGGCGTAGACCCGCTGCACCGATACGCAGACCTGCCCGGCATGGTAGAACCCGCCCTTGGCCATCAGGGGCAGGGCATCGTCGATGTCGGCATCCGCCGCCACGATGACCGGGGCAATGCCGCCGTGCTCCAGCGCGCAGCGCGCGCCGGGCGCCAGCTTCGAGCGCAGCATCCAGCCGACGTCGCCGCTTCCGATGAAGCTGAAGAACGCCACCCGGGGGTCTCCGACCATCTGCCCGGCAACCGCGTGATCGCCCAGGTTGATCGCCTGCACGTAACCTTCGGGAAGCCCGGCCTGATGCAGCATCTCGACGAAGCGCATGCACGACAGGGGGGTGTCGAGTGCGGGTTTGATGATGGCTGGACAGCCAGAGGCGAGGGCCGGGCCGACCTGATGCACGATCAAATTGAGCGGGTGGTTGAATGCGGAGAACGCCAGGACCACGCCGATCGGATACTTGCGGGTCAATGCCATGTGGTGGGCCGACGCGGCATTCAGGTTCATCGGGATTTCCCGGCCCGCCTCGGTGCGCATGATTTCCACGCAGCTGTGCATGCCGTCGATCGCCCGGGCCACTTCGACCCTGGAATCCGGCAATGGCTTGCCGCCTTCACGGGCGGCTTCCACGGCCAGCTCTTCGCTGCGCGCCGCCATCAATTGCGCGGTTTTCTCCAGCACCTCGATGCGTTTCGCGGGAGGCAGCCAGCGTGACTTGTCCTGATAGATGGCAAAGGCGGTCTCCAGGACCTGGTCGGCCTGACCGCTGTCGATAACATCAATCGTGCCGATGGGAGAGCGGTCCCAGGGCGCGTAGACGGTCGCCTGCTCGGCGCAGGTTCCGATGCCGGGAGCAAGAGCGGGATAGTGTTCCATGGGGCTAGGGGCAGCGGCAAAGAAAATCCATTTTAAACCAAGTATTCCCGCATTTTGCGGTGCGGCACGGCTTGCAGGATAGACCGGTCAGCCTGGGAAAGCAAAGAATGCTTGTGCACACGCCTGCGTATGGCGGGCGAATTCGTCCAGACTCAGGCCCCGGGCATCGGCGATCTGCTCGGCGATGTGGGGCAGCCACATGGGCTCGTTGCGGCGGGTTCGGGGGCGCGGGCGCAACGTGCGCGGCAACAGATAAGGCGCATCCGTCTCGATCATCAGCCGGTCCAGCGGGATCTCGCCGATCAGGTCCCTGAGCGACTGTCCCCGGCGTTCGTCGCAGAACCAGCCGGTGATGCCGATGTACATGCCGCGCTCAAGACAGGCATGCAGCAAAGACCGTTCTCCGGTGAAGCAATGCAAAACGGCGCGCGGTGGACGGTGGGTCGCGTTATCGAAGGTTTGCAGGAAATCTTCGTCCGCCTCGCGGTTGTGCATGAGCACGGGCAGGCCCAGTTCACCCGCCAGTTCCAGCTGTTCCGAGAAAACGGCAACCTGCATCTCGCGGGGCGACAGGTCCCGGTAGTAGTCCAGCCCGCATTCGCCGATAGCGATGACTTGGGGGTCTTGCTGAAGGTCGCGCAGGATTTCGGCGCTGTCGGGATTCCATTCCCGCGCCTGATGCGGATGCACGCCGACTGCCGCCCAGCAGTCGGGGTAACGCTGCGCGGTCGAAACGCATGCCTGGCTTTCGGCAAGGTCTGCGCCGGCCAGCAGGAACCGGGTGACGCCGGCCTCCCGGGCCCGCTGCAGGACTTCTTCCTGATCGTCGGCGAACGATTCGTGGGTCAGGTTGCAGCAGATGTCAGTCAGCATCAAGCCGGGGGTCTCCGCAGTCTGCACAGCGTCCGAGCCTCATTTCCGAAAGGGGTTTCTGGCAGGTGCGGCAGAGTTGGGGATAGGTGGCGCGCAGTTCGGCATCCACGGCCAGGCGGTCGTCGAACACGAAACACTCTCCCTGCCAGTGGCGGCCGCCGCATTGTTCGAGGTAGTTCAGGATGCCCCCGGACAGTTGCCAGACCTCCGGGTGTCCCTGCTCGTGCAGCCAGGCGCTGGCCAGCTCGCAGCGGATGCCGCCCGTGCAGTAGGTCACGATCGGCCGCGTATCCGGAGGCAGGTCGTGTGCCATCTCCTGGAAGTCCCGGAACTGATATAGCGGAAGGGTTTCGGCGGCGGCAAACCGGCCTAGGCGCGTCTCGTAGACATTGCGCACGTCCAGAAGCCGGATGGGGCGGTCCTCGTCCAGCCACTGGCACAATTGCTGTGGCGGCAGGTGGGCGCCTGGCCGCCGGCGTGAGACCGGGGTGTCCACGCGGGTGGGAAGCAGAGAGGAACGGAAGCGGACAATCAGTTTGGAGAAGGGGGCCTCGGTCATGCGGCTGCGACGGAACTGAAGTTGCTTGAACGGACTTTCCCTCAAAAGGAACTGTTCCGCTTGGCTTACGGCGTCTTCCGGTCCCGCCAGGCTCAGGTTGATGCCTTCAGGGGCCAGGGTGATGTTGCCGGCCAGCCGCAGGTCTTCGCAGGTCTCGATCAGATTCCGGCGTAGCGTTTCGTCTTCTTCGAAGTCCAGGAACTGGTAGGCCGTGGTATGGACCAGCGGGGGCGTCATGTCAGAACTTCTCCAACGTGGTGAACAACCCGACCCGGAGATCTTTCGCAGTATAGATGTCGCGTCCATCGACCTGCACCAGACCGTCGGCGATGCCCATCACCAGTGACCGGGTGATCAGGCGCTTGAGATGGATGTGGTAGTGAACGGTGTGGTTTTCCGGCATCACTTGGCCGGAGAACTTGACCCGCCCGACGCCCAGTGCCCGTCCCCGTCCGGGATGTCCCTGCCAGCCCAGGAAGAACCCGACCAGTTGCCACAGGGCATCCAGGCCCAGACAGCCTGGCATCACCGGGTCGCCGGGGAAGTGGCACTTGAAGAACCAGAGGTCCGGATGAATGTCCAGTTCCGCCTTCAGCTCGCCTTTCCCGTAGGCTCCACCTTGCTCGCTGATATGCGTGATGCGGTCCAGCATCAGCATGTTTGGGCTTGGCAACTGGGCGTTGCCTTCGCCGAATAGTTCGCCGCGTGCGCAACGCAGGAGCTCCTCGTGGGAAAAGCTGTGGGGAAAGTCCATGGGCAGAATACAGGTTGAAGAGCTTGCCGACTATTCTATAGAGTGATGGGCGTCGGAGAAGCGCGGTCAGGCCGGCTCGGCATCGGCTTGGGCATCCAGATGCATCCGGCCCAAGGCGAGACGCAGCTCCCCGAACGTCTGCGTCGGGATGATTCGGGCCTCGTCGATGACCGCCTCGAAGAGGCTCAGGTTGGAGCCATGCAGGAGGATGGGGTGGCCTTCGGGGGCGGCGCGGCGCAGTTTGCGTAGTTCGTTGGGGAGCAGGGCGTCGTCGGCCGGATGGGCGGCGATGGCCGTGCACAGGGCACGGCTGCGCTCCGCTGCGTAGGCGATCTCGTCGGCAGACAGCCCGGAGCCGAGGAAGACCGGCCGCCAGCCGTAGGCCCGGGTGGCCACGGCCAGACGCAGCAGCGGAAGTTCGTCCGTGCCGGTTCGCCCGCCTGCCACGACCACGCGAAAGGCAGAGCCGGTTCCCGGGCATGTGGCGTAGTTCAGCAGGTGACTGCGGATCACGCCTTCCGCCATGTGCTTCTGTACCATGCGCAGGGTCCCGTTGCGGCATTCGTCCTGCATGTGCTGGATCAGTGGCGCGATCAGGTCTTCCTGCATGAACAATTCGGCCAGGTTTTTCTCGGCATCGTTCAGAGTCTCGGCCAGCCGTTCCGGGTCCAACGCGTCGATGGCCTCGAGGCACCGGTCGAAATACTCCATGACGGCATCGGTACGGGGTCGTGAGGAACTGAGAGTCGGCACCAGGACTGCAGCTTGTTCGTCTCCTTCCACCATGGTCTGGAGCTCGACGGTGGACAATTGCGCGATGTCTCCGATGCGTCGTCCGGCATCGGTGGCGCGGGCTAGCAGGCGCAGGCGCTCGATGTCTGCATCCCGATACAGCCGGTGCTGGTTCCGGGTGCGCGACGGCTCGACTGCGTGGTAGCGGCGCTCCCAGGCGCGGATTAGCTCGACGCTCAGGCCCGAGCGGCGAGAAGCGACCTGGATGGGATGGAGTGGAGAGTCTGCCATGTCAGGCTATACACCTTTTGTTCAGGAAAAAACCGGGAAATGCGGTGTTTCGTACAGCCATTGTACTGGATATCTTTCTTTAGGCCAACAGGAAGGCTGAAATATTTGTGTTAGATTAGCGTCAAAGAATCGTGTTCCCACGATTGTAAGAATTACTTAGGAGGAGTCGTGAAAAAACTGTTTATCAATCTGCGCTATTTCCTCGCGCCGCTGCTGATTCTGTCGGCACTGTTCGGGGTTTTGGCGGGCGGACCTTGGGTCTGGGTTGGCGTCGCCCTGATGGGCGTCGGCATTCTGGTCGATACCACCACGCCACAACGCACCATGGGTGCGGGGTTTGACGAGGAAGGTGATACCTACGGCATTCCCGCCCTTCAGAATGGCGTCATGTACAGCATGCTGGGTGTTTTCGTCCTGTTGCAGCTGGCGATCAGCTGGCGCGTCTACCAGTACGTGACGGGTGTCCCGATGGGAACCGGCACTTTCCTGGGCCTGAGCTATCAGGAGGGAATTACCGGAATGCAGTTGGTCGGTGCGGTCGTTTCGACCGGCATCTTCGCTGGCATTGGCATCATCTACGGCCACGAGCTGGCGCACACCAAGGGCTTCAGTTTCGTGATCGCCCGCTGGATGATGGCGCTGTCCGGCTCGTCCCATTTCTGTTACGCGCATGTGTACAACCACCATCTGGAACTGGGATGCGAGGACGACCCCGCAACTTCACCGCGCGGCCGCAGCCTGTATGCTCATTTCCCGAAATCCTATTTCGGCCAGAGCAAATTCCTGTACACGATGGAGAAACATCGCCTGGAACGTCTGGGCGTGCCGTTCCTGTCCTGGCAGAACCGTTGGATTCGCGGCTATGCAATGAGCCTTCCGACGCTGTTCCTGTTCTGGTTCGCGGGCGGCTGGCTCGGTGTCTGCGCCATGTTGCTGATCTGGATGATCTCGAACTTCGAACTGGAAGCGCTCAACTATCTGGAGCACTATGGGTTGATTCGCGAGAAGGGCCAGCCCATCGACTATCGCCACAGCTGGGACAACAGCACGGCGTTCACCAGTTGGTTCTTCATTGAGATCGGCCGTCAGGCAGACCACCACGACCGTGGTGAAACCCACTTCTGGGAGCTCGACGAGGTCGGCGCACCGAATACGGGAATGGGGTATTTCACCCTGTTTGCATTGGCGTTGTTTCCGCCGGCGTTCCACGCCTTCATGGAGAAGGAACTGAAGAAGTGGGATGACAACGAAGCCTCCGAAGGCGAGTTGGAAGTCTCCAGGGCGATTAACAAGGTTGCAGGCTACGCGTAAGCCCTGAAACCTCAACTGCACAAGAGCGCCCCCTTTCGAGGGGGCGCTTCTTTTTTGGGGCGGGCCCTCCGTACAATACAGGCATGAGCGAATTCGGACAGACCCGCCGGTTGCAGGACCGGTTGATTGATGGAGGGGAGGCTGTAGGGCAATCGGCGCAACAGCAGCGCCGGCTGACGTTGGAGCAGGAATTGGGTCGTCCGGATCTCAAAGATTCAGAACGTCTCGACGCTCAACTGGAACTCTCTCAGATCCTGCTTGATCTGGATGAGCCGGCAATGGCCTTCGAGATGGCCCGGGAGGTGCTGGACGCCGGCATGCGGGCGGCATGCTACGAAGAAGTGGCCTCGGCCTGTCAGGTCATGTACCTGAGTGAACAACCAGAAGCCATGCCGGCTCTGGGGCACGGCATTTGGCTCGCATTGTCCTGCCCGGTAGACCCGGAACTGACTTGGCAGATGCTCCGCCACTTAGTGGAAGAGACGCCGCCGCAATCCGATGGTGCCGCCGTGGCTGCGATGCTGGCTTATTTCCTGATGGAGAAGCGGGCCGTCGGCGCGGAGCGCGACCGCCTGATCTTTTTGGCCCGGCAGCAGGTCGCGGAAGTGGCCGAGCGCCACCGCGGCATTACCGACGAAGAGGCGATCGGAATCTGGATACAGATGTACGATTTGGACGATGTGGATGTGCTTCTGGAACGGATGGCGCGTATCCTCGATGCAATCACGCCGGCCTGGTGGTTTGACCGGGAGGCGGTACGCGCCCGGTTTTCCTCCCACTGAATTGCAATCGGTGTAGGATTATGGTGTCCGTTGACGATCCCTACGCCCGCCGCATCATCCACATCGACATGGATGCGTTCTATGCAGCGGTTGAGATGCGCGAAGACCCTTCGCTGCGAGGGCGCCCCCTGGTCGTCGGCGGCGATCCGGAGCGGCGGGGTACGGTGGCGACCTGCAACTACGAGGCCCGGAAGTTTGGCATCCATTCGGCAATGGCCAGCCGGACCGCAAGGAAGCGATGTCCGGAAGTGATCTTCATCCGTCCACGGTTCGATCTGTACCGCGCCGTGTCGGCGGAAATCCAGGAAATCTTTCATCACTACACCCCCAAGGTTGAACCCTTGTCTCTGGATGAGGCGTACTTGGACGTAACAGGCTGCCGCCTGTTCGGTGGCATTGCCACCGACATCGCGCGCGACATCAAACGCCGTATTCTGGAGCGGACCCAGCTGACCGGCTCGGCTGGTGTTTCATACAACAAGTTTCTCGCCAAGATCGCATCGGACATGAACAAACCGGACGGTTTGACCGTGGTGCGCCCGGAGGAGGGTCCGAAACTGGTGGCACGCCTCCCGATCCGGAAATTCTTCGGGATCGGCCCGGTCACGACGGCGCGGATGAAGAAACTCGGAATCGAAACTGGCGCCGACCTTCGGCAGTGGCCTTCAGAGCGGCTCCAGCCCCTGTTCGGAAAACACGCCGAATACTACTATCAGGCGGCACGCGGAATGGATCTGCGCGAAGTGGAGCCGGGCCGTCCCCGTAAATCACTGGGCTCGGAGACGACGTTTGTGACGGATCTCCGGGATATGGAGGTAATGCTGAAAGCGCTCAAGTTGCGTGCGCGAGAGGTGGCGCTGGACCTACAGGAGAAGCGTTTGACTGGGAAGACGGTCACGGTAAAGGTCAAGTTCAGCGACTTCACGCAAGTCACCCGGAGCCATTCGTTCGACCGGCCGTTGATCTCATACCGGCAGATGGCGGATATCCTGCCTGACTTACTGCGCCGGGCTGCTGCGCCGGGCCGTGCAGTGCGTCTGCTTGGGGTAACGGTTTCGAACCTAGTCCCGCATTCCGATGAGGAAGGGTCGGTGCAGCGCAGCCTGCTGTAGCAGGCGTAACGGCGTCAGCCGGGAGAAGATTCCGGGCCTTCTCAAAAGGCATGCTTTCTCTTCGGACTACCCGCTTGGGATCGAATTCCTCCTCCCACCTCCTTCCACCATTTCGAATTTATTCTCCTCCCTGTGATAGACTTGCGGCCAGTATTTTCTGACGATTTTCTTTACCGATAAGATGCCTGAACGTCTCACACCGGTTGCACTCATCGCGCTACTGCTCGTCCTGTTGGCCGGGTCACTCTACGTCTCCCAAAGGCCGGCTCCGTTTTCGGAAGGGGTCTTCTGGCAGGTCAGCAAGGACGGAGAGATCGTCGGGCATATTCTTGGCACGATCCACAGCAATGATGAGCGTGTCACACGGATTCCGAAACGGGTAATGGATGTATTTACGAACGCATCGGCCTATGCCATTGAGGCGTTTCCCGGGAGTGAATTATGGAACCCCTATCACGGGCTTCAGAATATTCGCGGACGCATGATGTTGCCGGGCAAGCAGACGCTTGCGGAGGTCGCCGGCGAGAAACTGGCGCAGAAGGTATATACGATCCTCAAGGGTAATTATGTCGATGAGGAGTTTGCACGCCGCGTGAAACCGTGGGCCGCGATCCACAGTCTCGCTATTAAGTCAGAGCACCAAGGGCCGATTGTGGATCAGAAGCTTCTGGATCTGGCGGTGCTGCAGGACAAAGAGTTGTATCAAATCGAGAGCCCGGAAGAGTTGCTGGCTGCGTTCTATGCGATGCCGATGGATTCGCAGGTTTCATTGCTGCAAGACAAGTTGCGGGCCTTTCCGGAGATGCGCAATACCATGGAAGAGATCGTTCTGGCCTACGGGCGGGAAGATCTGCAGGCCATGATGGACCTGTCGACGAGCTTCACCGATAAGGACCCGAGCAAACGGAAGCATCATGAGATTTATGTAAAGCATGCCATTGATATTCGAAGCGTTGTGATGACGCACTACATGGGCGCGGCGTTTCGCGAGGGCAACGTGTTCATTGCCGTCGGCGCCTTGCATTTGTTCGGAAAGAACGGAGTGCTATCGTTGCTCGGCCAGGAATTCTATGGCGAATACGAAGTCGAGCGAATCCCGATCAAGTAATTTGAGCACTTTGTGCTTGCTGTGCTAACTAAAAACCAGGAGAGAAGATTTTTTCCTACTCTACATAGTCGTTCAAAATATCCGGGACTCCTTCAATATGGGTCACGTAACTCTGAGGCGGATGTGATCGCGTATTATTCCTCAAATCAGCCATTTTTTTATCCTTGTAATATGGGCCATCGACAATCACGAGCAGCACGCAGGCCTCCTCGCTACTACTTTGAAATTGCCGAAGTAATTTTTCCATTTCTTTATATTGACTGTCTTGATTGCCACCACTTTCCCGGGTGTATTTATGTGATGCATAGATAGTCGTATTACCGGTTCTCCATCGGAAATCTAGAGATTTTGAAGGAGGATTTTTCATGCCTTTTCTAATTTCCCCATCACTTGTTATGTATAGTGCATCTTTTCCCGATTTTTTCAAAACTTCAAATTCGTTAACCTGCTCTAAGTTTTGTAGCCATTCAGCTGCCATTTTTTCATGCAATCCAGTTCGCCTAGGTTCCTTTGCAAAATGTGCAGCAAACATAGGGTCTTCTCGAATTTTCTCAGATATAACTTTTGCTCCATATTCAAACCGCAAGGCAAAAAGCTCTATTCTTTTGAGTAGGTTTTTTTCTGATTTCTTGAGACGATTTTCTACCTCCTGGACATTTCTACGCCAGGCGCGCAGTTCTTCCGCATCATAATCAGGAGGAGGTTTTGGCATGATGAACGATTCCTCGCGCTAGATCCCAATCACATCTACGCCGATATCGGCCATCTTTTCGAATGCCCTTATAACAAGTCATTAGGACATCATGGGTTGCTTCTCGAAATTCTGTGAGAATCTGATTCCAATAATTAATCTGGATTTTTTCATCAACTAGTAACTTGGTTATATGCCGCCCTGTCTTTTTCACGTTATAGTCTGCCAACTCATCAATGTCGCAAAAACGTATGGAGGCTGTTTGCGTATTATCTAAGGCAATTAATCCAACATTGCCGTCAGGATCATTGAAACGGACAAGGGGTCCATCTGGAATTGGATGCGGGCGAAGTTTTTGTAGTTTGGATAGAATCCCAACTTTTCTGTGCCCTGACCAGATGTGAATATCTTCGACTGAAGTTGGCCCAAATAATGCCAACCCAACTGGGTGTCCTGTGTCTTCAAACATTTGGGTGGTCAAAGACACGAATGTTTGTAAGCGATCTTGAAAGAGTTGTGCCCTTATAAAAGATTCTGGCACGAGTGCGGCAATCCAAGAACAATGTGCTAGGCATTTTTCGAGGGCTAGCTTGTAGACATCATCGTGTGGGCAATCGGGGAATGGCAAGCCGCGGACGGAGGCGCTGTTTTTCGCGAGCCATGGGGGATTCGTAATGCATACGTCGTACCCTAAAGGAAAACTTTTTAGCGTGTTCCGTTTTTTAACCTCTGCGCAAGCAGGCTCTATGTCGAAAGATGAAAACTTGTTACATAGCCCCATGCCTTGTAGCCGCCATATCAAGCTGTTCGCGCCGGCAAAGGGTTCTAGAATAGTTTTTGAAGGTAAGTTGGCGAATCTGGCCCAGCGTCGAAACGCACGGTGTGCAAACGGGTTGCCAGATGTGTAGTACTGCCCGTGCCCTCGCTTGGTGTGTTCCCAATGATCCACGGCATTTACCTGTAGCATTGATATAGCTATTTACTGAATCCTTGAGTGTCAAACTTATACATCTGGAGAGTTTATGTGACTTATGAGCCAACGGCCATATTTGAATTATATCATAGAGGCATATATGGTGTAGATTTGTTGCTTTAAGTCCTAGATATAGTGTTTAATGCTTTTTATAGTGGAAACGAAGTAATCTCTTATCCTGGGTCATTCCGAATCATCGGCACTAATTCCGATTTCTTTAGCAAAACGAATCAATTTGTCGTCATCTTGTGACATCTCTAATTTTTGTCTAACAGCGTCTTTAAAACCCTCGGCATCGTCTTCCGCACCGTTGATAATTGGAATGAATATTTGACTGTTATTAACGATACATGCCATACAGTCTTCATTTCCAACGACGGGCTCGAGAATTCTTCTTGCTACTTCTCCATTCCTTTGATCCAATGATGCATGATTTATCAATAAGTCGGAGAGAGATAAAAACCTGTCAGGAGTAATTGAGATTTCAGAGATAAAAAGGTCCCTGATGTTTTTTGCGGCTGCCTTTAATTTCCCTTTATGTATCTTTTCGTAAAAAATACTCCAACTAGCACTTTCACTCATTTCAAATCCTCCCATAGCGACTTCGATTAATAACTCTCGATAAACCGTTATGACATTATCAGGAATCGGCTTCAATTTGTCTGCGGCAAGTAAATGGCAGGTCACTTTATATATGAACGAAGAGTCGTTCCGAAGGGCACTTTGCCACTCTTTAATGCTTAAAGAGGTCAACCATTCTGAGGCCGTTTCAATAAGATGATGCGAAAGACCGCACTCTACTTGTGCGGCGTGTTCAATTAGCTCATGATCAGTTATGTGGTTTGAGAAATTTTCTACAGTAATTTCTTCTTGGGCATATCCCTCCCATCCGTTAAGACAGTTTATAAAAGCTTCTGGTTCAATCTCAAGAGAGGATTGGAGACGAGTGTAGCGCTCTAGCACTGGAACAATGCTCAATCTAGCGCCATCGCGTAAATGTAATATCAATTCTGTTATGACAGCTTTCAGGATAGGTTGCGGCCAGTCTGGGTAATTGATCAAAAGAGGGCCGAGAGATTTGTAATACTCTATTCTTTCTGCAACACGGAGGACTGTGTCTGTATCTGTTTTACTTAAAATAACTTCATCAACTCTTCCAATGTTTGGGAAATCAGCCCCGATGGCCAAGCGCATGACTAGCAAATCAAATTGCACATCTGAATCTCCCTCTACTTGGGATAGAAGTTCTGCGACTGAACGAGCTCCCATTGTTTTTTATGGGTTTTGACGTTGCGAGTGCTCGGTAAAGTTCATAGAATGGACCAACATTTTTAGCATTTAAGGAGTCAGATGCTATTTCCTCTTCAAGACGCGTAAGGACTGAGTCAAAGTCATAATCCTCAGTAACGACGGATAATACAGATAACCCGATCAAGTCATTTGGGATTTTTTCATTAATATAGTTTTGAAGTTCTGATCCATCGCATTCAAGTTTATATTTCTTAACACTAGTGTCCCAACATTAAGCAGATAAAGCAATTGTAACTTATTGATCTTCAATCTCTATGCTTCATTTCTGAGGTGTCAGAGGCTTGAGGAAATGGGGCCCTGACATAGTACAAGTTCCCTTTCACATGGAGGAGGGCCGACTAGGTATACGGGGCAAATGGTTTTTTCACAACTCATGGAACAGTTGCCCTGGCATACGTTCCGGCGTTGCGTGAGGCGTTATGACGGTGAGTACAAAGTCAAGACATTCCGGTGTTCCGAGCAATTCCGGTGTATGGCTTTCGCTCAACTCACAGAGCGCGAAAGTTTGCGCGACATCGAGACCTGCCTGAGGGCGCAGGCGAACAAACTTCCCCATCTGGGGATCGGCCATGGTGTTTCCCGGAACACGTTAGCCAATGCCAACCGGGTCCGCGACTGGCGGATTTACGAGGACTTTGGTCAGCGCCTGATCCAGACGGCGCAGAGGCTGCGGGTCCGCGAGGCCCCGGGTCTGCAGACTCTCTCGTCCATCTATGCCTTGGATTCCTCGATCATCGACCTCAGCCTGAATCTGTATCGCTGGGCGCACTTCCGGCAGACGAAGTCCGCCGTCAAACTGCATGCCTTGCTCGATATCCAGAGGAAAATCCCAGCCTTTGTCCATATCTCCAAAGGGAAACGGCACGATGTCAACATTCTCGACCTGTTGTGCCCCGAGGCCGGGGCGGTCTATATCATGGACCGCGCCTATCTGGATTTCTCTCGCCTTCGCGAACTGGACCGAGCGGGGGCCTTCTTCATCCTGCGCGCCAAATCCAACAACCCGATTGCAACGCCAGTCTTCCAGGCCGGTGGACCGCTCCACCGGACTCATCTGCGACCAGGTGGCCCGGTTGACCGGAACCCGCAGCGCCAAAGACTACCCCGACCAGATCCGAAGAGTCCGCTATCGGGATCGGGAAAGGAACAAGACCTTGGTCTTCCTGACCAACAATTTCAACCTGCCCGCTTTGACTATAGCGGAACTGTATCGCCAGCGCTGGCCGGTCGAATTGTTTTTCAAGTGGATCAAACAGCACCTGAGAATCAAGGCGTTTTACGGGACCTCGGCCAATGCGGTGAAGACGCAGATCTGGATCGCGATAACCGTATACGTACTGATCGCGGTACTCCGGGAGCGTTGGCGAATCGAGGCCAGCCTGTACACAATGCTACAGATCTTGAGCTTGACGATATTCGAGAAAGCAAATTTATATCAACTACTTAGGCAAGAGAATATCCTGGAGCGCCCGCACGAGGCATGTAAACAGTTGAATTTACTCGATTAACGTTGGGACACTAGTGATTTCTTATACTCATTTTGTGCAGCTTTGACATAGTCCTGAAAAATTTCTGGAGCTTTTTTAAGTGGCGAAATCAAAGACAACAAATCAATATCTAGATGATTCTCCTGCACGCATTCGTCTAGACTGGAAAGAGCGTGATAATACATAGAGCCGCTGAATTTTTCCGCCTGCCTGATTTCTTTCACTAGGTACTTAGTCAAGCTGAGGCACCTTTCACTTGAACTTTTTGCTAGTAACAGTCCATGAGTCCTCGTGAATTTCTGGCCTGAAAGAGAACCTCCGGTCTCCTTTGCGCAGAGTTCATCCCAAATGCCAGTAATTCGTTCCGAGGGAATGACATCGGGGTCATAATCTTCAAGTGCATTAATGGCAGCAACTGCATTGTTGATTTCGAAATCATCTTGAGCGATTACTTCTTCAAGGATATTAATAAAATGCTGGTGAAGAGATAGCTCTTTGAGCCTCACCCCGTTAGCGCTCCTTAATGAATTCTGAATTTCCCGTGTGAGTGTGACTTGGCTCGCTGAAGTTAGTGGTACGTGATATGCCAGCGCAGCAATATTGTCCGATAGATTCTCATCATCTGCAAAAATTGGCTCTACTCCTGCAAGGTATTCACGATTTAAGATCTGACTCACAGGTTCTGCCAGTATTTGTTTTTTAGCAAGCACAAAAACTGCTATATACCGCAGCAAAATTTCTTCCTCCACAGCTAAGCGGAGAGAAACCATTTCATTGATGAAAGCGATGATGCCTCGAGGAGTGATTTCTTTTTGAAGGCGGTCGAATATTTTTCTCGCATACTGTAATTCTTCCCTCTCATTTTCTCCGAAGGCCTCTTCAAATTTTGAATCAAAGAATTTCTGCCAACCTGTCAACACAGGTGGGGCTACACGATAGATGATGGGGAAAGATTTTTTCAAAAACTCTTCTGCATCATCATCATCATCATCGAAAACAGACATGATGTGCTTTCTGTCAAATGGCACGATTACCCAGGGTGCACGACAAATTTGTGGGGTTTTTCGGGATTGACAGGAGGACGGGGGCTATCGCATAATATCTGGTAATGTTTTCATATACCAGTAGAGGCCGTGATGAACTTGGAATCTTCCCTCGAAATCCTGAACCGTCAGCGCACCGAATTGTGGCGCCAACTGAACGCGCTGGGCGATTTCCGTCAAGGGACATTGGCGAGCCAGTACCGCAAATGCGGAAAGCCGGGCTGCCACTGTGCCGAGGACGGCGATGTCGGGCACGGGCCGCGCTGGGTGGTGACCCGCAGCGTCGGCCGCAAGACGCGCAGCCAGTCGATTCCGGCGGCGGCGGTGGAGGCGACCCAGGCGGAGGTGGCGGAATACCATCGGTTCCGCGCCCTGACCCGGGAGCTGACCGAGGTCAGCAGCCGGATCTGCGAGGAGAGGCTGAAGCACGGCGCGCCGGAAACCCCGGAAAAAAGGGGGCGCTGGAGCAAGCGCTCGAAGCCGAGACGCAGTCGGAACTGAGCCGTCTGCTGGATGCCGGCGGGCTTCAGGGGCTCGACTTCGAAGCCTTGGAGCACCAATGCCGGGAAGTGGCGCTGAAGACGGCGGCGGCCTTCGTCGAAGCCCGGCTGAACGCCGATCATTCGGATCATGACGGGGCCACGCGGGCGTGCGCCTGTGGCGGGGTGGCGTGCTACCGGGGACGGCGGGAGAAGCGGTTCACCAGCATCCTCGGGCGCCTGCGCCTGAACCGGGCCTACTACCACTGTCCGGACTGCGGGCACGGCCACCACCCGCGCGACCGGGCGCTGGGCATGGAGGGCACCTCGCTGTCGCCCGGCGCGACCCGCCTGACCGGCTTCGCCGCCGCCGAGACCAGTTTCGAGCGCAGCTGCCAGTTGCTGAAAGTGCTGGCC
>MKWU01000147.1_pt1 | contig 126999 bp, 113 predicted proteins | sample 809101 | NCBI WGS metagenome assembly MKWU01 (sample SAMN05860141, study PRJNA318959) | sponge metagenome | host: Aplysina aerophoba | place: Slovenia: Piran, Adriatic Sea, Gulf of Piran | collected 2013-05-07
CTGGAATTGCATCTAGTTGCATCCTCCTTCGTGCCCAACAGGGTTGTCTGACTTACTTCCCAGTAAAGCACTTAGGAGGATTTCTTTCTACACTCCGGATCGCTATCGCTTAATTTGGGTTAGGAAGAACGCGAATTGATTGAATTGGATGACCGTCTCATTGTCCCGGTACAACGTAGTGACTCCATTCGGTTAGATATGGCGTAGATAATGAAGAAGACGGTGTTTTCGGTGGCATGCAAGATCCCTGGCGGATTCGGACAATACGTCTCGTTCAATTCACGAGCTTCCCTGCTAGATGCTGACTTCGTAGTATTCAGTCCTGAACTGCAATACGATTACACTCCCAGCTATTACCGAGGAAAACCATCACTAGCAGATGCCCCTTCCTTCCTCCTTCAGGACTCGGTGACTCACTGGCGTAGAGAGATTACTGCTTATCTAGACGCTGGAAAGACGGTGTTCTTGATGATGAACGACTTGAAAGAAGTGTACGTTAGAACGGGAGATAGAAAGTATTCTGGTACCGGAAGAAACCGCGTCACTCAAAACATTGTGAGTCTCTTGTCAAACTATCGTTCCGTGCCGTTCTCCTCACCGATTGTAAGATCTGAAGGAACCTCCATGATTCTCCACCCAAGAGGAAATGTTTTGAAGGAGTACTGGGAAACCTATGCTGGTGTCAGCAGGTATCGTGTCCATTTGGAGGAATCAGATACATTGAAGGCCAGTATAGTCACACGGAACGGCGGGCGGGCCGTAGGGACAATCCTGCGTTTCAAGAGCGGTGGAGTCTTGGTGGCATTGCCATGGATAGACTTCCATGCTCCAGAGTTCTTTACCGACGAACGCGATGAAGAAGACGACGAGATTTCTATAGAAGACTATGATGAGGAAGAGTGGAGCCCAGAGGGCATAGTATGGGGAAAGAAATATCTCCGCGTCCTTGAATCTCTGGAACAGGCACTACGGGGGCAACGTGAAGCTACGCCTGAGCCTCAATGGGCCCTCGATGACCGATATAGAACCAAAAAGGAGACCGCGCTTTCAGAACAACTCCTTGGAATCACATCCGAAATCTATCGGCTCGAGAAGATGCAGAGAGCGGTTAGGGAGCAACTGCAAGATGCCGGGTGTCTTAGACAACTGCTATTTGAGCAAGGCCACAGATTGGAGGGCGCTGTTCTTAACGCTATGAGACTCATGGGCTTTAAAGCAAACAATTACCGTAGCTCGGACTCTGAATTCGATGCAGTATTGGAATGTGCCGAAGGACGTTGTATTGGTGAGGCGGAAGGACGGGATAGAAAGGCGATAAGTATAGATAAGATGAGGCAGCTCGAGGTCAATATTCATGAAGATTTTGCGCGTGAGGAGGTTTTTCAGCCAGCAAAGGGAATTCTGTTTGGGAACGCTTTTCGTCTTTCTTCTCCGGGTGATAGACCCGCTGAACACTTTACCGCTAAGTGTATGACAGCCGCTAAGAGAAACGGAACGGCTTTGGTTCGTACGTGTGACTTGTTCGAGGTGGCGAGAGTCTTGGAGAATGTGCGGGATCCAGGCTTCGCAGCATCGTGCAGGGCAGCGATTTTCGGCACGTCTGGCGGCGTAGTAGAATTTCCTACAATCGAATTCGCCGAGCAACGATAGGAAACAACGATTAGATCATTCACGTTGTGATGGTTAGCTGGGACACAGGTCGGACGGTCTCCGTCGCGCAGCAGCGGTACGCCCTGGCACGCCGAGGTGCCGCAGCGTCGTTGGACCGTAGCGGCATCCGATTTGCGCGCATTGCGCCGAACGGGCGAGGCGTCGCACCTTGAGTAGCACCGCCAGCGCTCCAGGAAGCCGGTTAGTTGACGGCGATCGGATGCGACACGGGCTTGATGATCATCGCCGCGAGCCGTGGCTGGCGACGACGGATCAAAGTCCACCACGTCGCGGTAGTGGAAGCTGAGGCTGGTGCCGCGCAACTCGGGCGGCACGCCGGCCGGCTCCAGTGTGGAGAACAGGTGCTCTTACAGCGTGGCGCTGCCGTCGAGCAACGGCAGAACCAAAATTGCGGATTAGGTTGAGTGCGATGGGAGAGTACGAGTTAGCGTTGTCCCTGCAATCGTTAAAATAGCCTCCAGGAAGAGGGTCAAATAGGACATCAGGAATTCTGCCACTCGCAGATCGATAAGCATCAACATAAGTCCGGAGAGAAGAGGATAAAGACTACTATATAGCCCCCATCTGAACCAAGTAGTCAAAGAATCTTGCTGCATCATTGAGAGTCTGTAGGTCCACTTCGGAGAGTCCCTCTGGGCTGAAATGCATGACACTATTGCGAATCTCTCTGACATCCTCAAGATGTTTCAAGAACTCAACTCGGTCGACGTCCAGGTTGAGGGCCTTCCATCGCTCTGGTTTACTTAGAAGTCGATGGTAGTCGCCTAGAGTGAGATCAGCCGCACCGTTGATGCGTCTTCCGTTCACTGCCTTCTGGCCGGGTGCACTCGGTCTGAATCTCTTGAACCGAGAAGTTGCAATGAACAAGATTGCGGAGATGACCTTCTATCTGACCGGACAATAGAAACGGTCCTGCCAATTTCGCAAACTCGTTTGAAAGATCACTTGCTGTCACGATCCCACAGATCGTCGAGTTCGAGTCGCTTTCTTGAACGAGTACATATCCGCAGTCAGCGACAGTGCCAATCACGTCAAACAGCGGAGTTGTTTTTGCGACCTTCTTGGCTGTCTCCATACATTCATAGACGTGTTTGCACGGACGATGTAACGACAAGCGAGCGCCGATCGTCTTCCAACTAATGATTCCCTTTACGTCGTGTGCACCTTGTATCACCGGGAGTTGAGAGTAGTCATGAAACAGCATTTTTGTCGTAGCGACACTTATTGGGTCATCCCTGGATACACTAACCGGTGTTCTATGAGCTGCGTCCAGTATTGAGACCCGATGCGTAGGATCTGGTTGCTGTTGCTCCACGTTCTCGCCGATCAGTGAGATAGTGATTCTCTCGTCGAACCAAGCAGTCTCGAAGTCGGGTGACGATCGCAGATTCAACTCGTCAAGCTTGTTCCGGATGTGCGGGCTTATGGCTGTTCCGCGTTTGCTGTAATTGTATTTGCGTAGGAGTCCGCGGACAGTAATGCGCTGTGGTTTTGGTTCGGTTTGTGTCTCATGCGCGGCCGTCATCTCGTGAGCGATGCTTTCCAACCATTTGTCGCCGATCTCCACGATCAACCTCCTATGCCTACTTACCGTACAACCGGCTGGTAACGAAGCCGCCGGCTGTTCAGTGCACTCGGACCGAGAGAACCATACCGTATCGATGCTGACCGGGGCCATATCTTCGTTAGGTTAGGAGTAGAGACCAATCAACAGATTGACCAGCTGGACTCTAGTTCGTGAACGCGGAGGCGGGTTGCGGTGGTAGTGCCGCCGGTGCAGGTGATGCTGATGGGGCGGTGGGCGTGTTCCGGGAAGATGACGCGGGGGATGTAGACGCGGCCGTCGTTGGCGTAGACCTCGATGGAGGCGCGGTCGAGCAGGATCCGCAGCCGTACCACGCCGTCGATCGGGGACAGCCGGGCTTCGGTGCCGCAGGAGCAGAGTGACTCGGGGTCCGCGTCGTAGGTAATGCTGAATCCGCGCATCTGCAGGCAGGTGACGGTGCCGGCGGCAACCTGCAACTCGGCTTCCAGGTCGAGCAGGTCGGCGCTGATGGCGGCCAGCGGGTTGTCCGTCGCGTGGAGCGCCAGGTCGGTCCATTCGTGGCTGCGGGTGCGCAGCGCTGCGAGCTCGGCAATCGGCAGCATGCGCAGCCGCGGGCCTTCCCCGGTGGAGTGCAGGGAGAGCTCGGACGGGGCGGTCATCTGCTGGTTGAACGGCATGCCGGGATAGAATCCGCGCGATCTCATCCAGGTGATCTGGACGTGGCGCAGGCCGGGCATGTTGTGCCAGGTCATGGTGGCGTAGTAGTCGCCCTGGATTACCAGCGACCGGATGCGGTCGTCGGTCGTCGCCGGCTTGCCGGCCAGCGTAAGGAACGTACTGCCGTCGAATTCGCCCACGATGTAGCTGCCGTCGATCAGGATCATCACCCACATCAGGCGCTCGGAATCGCCGTCCAGCGGCAGTTGGAAGAAGTCGACGCAGCCGCACAGCTCATCGCCCCAGCCGTCCTGCTCGACGCGGCTCTCGAAGCGCCAGTCGGTGAGGTTGTCGGAGCTGTAGAAGCCGACGCAGCGGCGCAGTTGGCCGCGGCCATTGGTGAAGAAGTCGTAAGTGGGGGCGACCCACCGGCCGGTCGGCCCGTGCCAGAACGGCCTCGGGGTGTCGATGCGGGCGCCGTCGTGGTTGAGCACCGGGTTGTGCTCGAAGTCGGTGAAGGTGCGGCCGCGGTCGTTGGAGTAGGCCAGGCACAGGCCGATCTTTGTGCGCAGGTAGAAGGCGACGATCACGTCCTCGGCGCCGCTCTTGCGGCCGAGCTGGTTGCGGTGGTCGATGAACGCCGCGCCCGAGAAGCAGGTGCCGGTGGCCGCATCGGGAAACAGCGCCTTGGGCTGCTCGCTCCAGTGCACGAGGTCGCGGCTGACGGCGTGCCCCCAGGTCATGTTGCCCCACGGCAGGGCGGTAGGGTTGTGCTGGTAGAACAGGTGGTATTCGCCGCGGTACCAGATCAGGCCGTTGGGATCGTTCAGCCAACCGGTGCGCGAGGTGAAGTGGAACTGGGGGCGCAGGCGCTCGGTGTAGAAGGTGTCGGCGCCGGGAATGGCGTCGGCCTGCCGGACCAGCTCGAAGCCTCGTTCGGTGATGTTGTCGGCAGACATCCGGGCCTGCTTGCCGCGGAAGCGGGCGAGCGAGAAGAACGCGTACCAGTCCACGTCGCCGGGACCGGTCGCGAAGCGGATGCCGTAGTCCAGAATGGTACGGCCGTCGACAACGAGCCGGAGCCGGCACTCATCGTCCTCATCGCCGCCGTTGCGCACGGGCAGCACCAGGTATTCGTCTGTAATGGTGAAGCTCTTTTCCATGTGCCCCCTCCGTACCTCTTCGTTCGACGAACTTACCATGTAGCGGCGGCCGATGTAGGATGAGCGCCGTGAGCTACAACAGGGGCGTGAGCTACTGCGGGATCGAGGAGCCGGCCGAGTGGCCGCCGCGCGGGCTGCCGCGCACGTCACGAGAGCCGGGGCCGGTACCCTGGCTGGAGCGGCCGCCCGCGGTGATTCCGATCGACGTGGGGCGGCAACTCCTGGTGGACGAGTTCCTGATCGCCGACAGTACGCTGCAGCGGGTGTTCCACACCCCGGAACTGCACGAGGCGAACCCGGTGCTGGTCCCGGAGACGCCGCTGGAGATGAACTTCGGCATGTGTCCGGTGGCATGCCCGTTCAAGGACGGCGCCTTCTACGACCCGGCCGACGGCCTGTTCAAGCTGTGGTACCACGCCGGCTGGTTCGACGGCACGGCGCTGGCCACCAGCCGCGACGGGATCAACTGGGAGCGCCCCAACCTGGACGTGGAGCCCGGCACCAACCGCGTGCTGCCGCTGCGCCCGCGATTTCAGCGCGACGGGGTCGGGGTGTGGCTCGACCTGGAGACCGAGCGCGCCGACGAGCGCTTCAAGATGTTTGCCTACCACCGCGAGCGCGGCGGCGGGTACCGCTACGGCGAGTTGGGCGGCCCGCACACCACCAACGAGTGGACCGGCGGCCACGTGTACGCATCGCCCGACGGCATCCACTGGACCGAGCGCGCCGCCACCGGCGCGGGCGGCGACAACACGACCATCTTCTACAACCCGTTCCGGAAGCGCTGGGTGTACAGCGTGCGCACCAGCGAGCCGAAGGTAGGGCGGCTGCGCGGCTACCGGGAGCACGAAGACCTGTTCGCCGGCGCCGCCTGGGAGCGGGAAGAGATCGCCCACTGGTCCGGCGCCGACGACCTCGACCCGCCGTCCCCGGAGCACGGCCACCAGACGCAGCTCTACAACATCGACGCGGTGGGCTACGAGAGCCTGATGCTGGGCTTCTTCATGATCCACCGCGGACCGCCCAACGAGATCTGCGACGAGGGGGGCTTCCCGAAGATCACCGAGCTGCTGGTTGGCTACAGCCGCGACGGCTTCCACTTCGACCGCCGCGACCGCTCCCCGATCGTGGCCGGCACCCACCGGCTGCGCGACTGGAACTGCGACTACATCCACTCCTGCGGCGGCTGCTGCCTGATCGTCGGCGACAAGCTGCACATCTACTTCGGCGCCTTCTCCGGGGTGTCGCCGAAGTACGGCACGCACATGTACGCCGGCGGCAACACTGGCTTGGCCACCCTGCGCCGCGACGGCTTCGTGTCGCACAACGCCGGCGCCGAGGGCGGCGTACTGACCACCCGCCCGCTACGCTTCAGCGGCAGCCACCTGTTCGTGAACGCGGCCGCGGCCGGCGGCGAACTGCGCGCCGAGGTGCTGGACGAGGCCGGCAATGCAATCGAGCGCCTGGGCCGCGAGCACTGCGCGCCGGTGACCGGCGACGCCACCCAGCAGGCGGTGACCTGGGGCAACGGCGGTACCCTGGAGAAGGTCGCCGGCCGCCCGGTGCGGCTGCGTTTCCACCTGCGCGACGCGGCGCTGTACTCGTTCTGGGTCAGCCCCGACCGCTCCGGCGCCAGCCACGGCTACGTGGCCGCCGGCGGCCCCGGCTTCACCGCCGCCACCGACACCGTAGGCCAGGGGTAGAACGTATCGCGATGGCCTCCGACCGATCCACTGACAGCGCCGCCGCCACGGTGCCGGCAACGTCCGGCCGGCACGCCCCGCTGCTGGAAATCCGCGACCTGAAGACGTGGTTCCATACCGAGCGCGGCACGGTGCGCGCGGTGGACGGGGTCGACTTGGCGGTGGGGCGCAACCGCACCCTGGGGCTGGTCGGCGAGAGCGGCTGCGGCAAGACCGTGACCGCGCTCAGCATCATGGGGCTGGTGCCGCCCGCCACCACCGCCATCAGCGGCAACCTGCTGTTCCGCCGCAAGGACGGCAGCGAGGTGGACTTGGCGCAGATTGATCCGCACAGCCGCACCTACCGGCGCATCCGCGGCGGCGAGATCGCGATGATCTTCCAGGAGCCGATGACCAGCCTCAACCCGGTGTACACCATCGGCAACCAGATCAGGGAGGCGATCCAGCTCCACCAGGAGAAGCCGGCCGGCGAAGCGCGCGAGCGGGCGGTGGAGATGCTGCGCCAAGTGGGCATCGCCGACCCGGAGCAGCGCTCGGTGGAGTATCCGCACCAGCTTTCCGGCGGTATGCGGCAGCGGGCGATGATCGCCATGGCGCTGTCATGCAACCCGTCGCTGCTGGTCGCCGACGAGCCCACCACGGCGCTCGACGTGACCATCCAGGCGCAGATCCTGGAGCTGATGCAGCGCCTGCAGGGCGAGTTCGGTATCTCGATCATCATGATTACCCACGACCTGGGCGTTGTGGTGGGCATGGCGGACGAGGTGGCGGTGATGTACCTGGGACGGGTGGTGGAGCACGGCCCGATGCGCCCGGTGTTCAAGGCGCCGCGTCATCCCTACACGCAGGGGTTGCTGCGCTCCATCCCGGTGCTCGGGGCGCAGGTACGGCAGCGCCTGCAGCCGATCGAGGGGCTGGTACCCGATCCGCGCGCCACGCCGCCCGGCTGCCGGTTCGCCGACCGCTGCCCGCAGGTCATGGAACGGTGCGCGGACGAGCCGCCGCTGTTCGAGCCGGCGCCGAGCCACCTGTCGCGCTGTTGGCTGAGCGAGGCGGGCGGATGATCGGCTCTCCCGCCGAGGGCGGCGCCGGGGGCGGCGCGGCAGCACGCACCGTTGGCGCTCCGTTGCTGGAGGTCAGGAACCTCAAGAAGTACTTCCCGGTGGAGGGCGGCATCTTGCGCCGCAAGGTGGGCGAGGTGAAGGCGGTGGACGATGTCTCGTTCACGGTGCGCGAGGGCGAGACGCTGGGCTTGGTGGGGGAGAGCGGCTGCGGCAAGACCACCGTGGGGCGCACCATCCTGCGGCTGGAGGAGCCCACGGCGGGCCAGGCGCTGTTTCGCAGCGAACGGCTGGCGGACGAGGGTCTGGCGGGCGAGGGAACGATGGTCGACCTGACGACGCTGGACCGCGAGCGCCTGAAGCGGGTGCGCCGCGAAGTGCAGATGATCTTCCAGGATCCCAACTCGTCACTGAATCCGCGCATGACGGTGCAGCAGATTCTGACCGAGCCGTTCCTGATCCACGGCGTCGGCGGCTCGAAGGAGGAGATCGAGGAGCGGGTGGTGACCCTGATGGGGCAGGTCGGGCTGCGGCCCGAGCAGCGCGCCCGCTACCCGCACCAGTTCTCGGCCGGCCAGCGGCAGCGCATCGGCATCGCACGTGCCCTGGCGCTGAACCCGAAGCTGGTGATCGCCGACGAGCCGGTGTCGGCGCTGGACGTGTCGATTCAGGGCCAGGTGCTCAACCTGCTGGAGGATCTGCAGGTGGAGCTGGGGCTGACCTACGTGTTCATTGCCCACGACCTGTCGGTGGTGGAGCACATCAGCGACTGGGTGGCGGTGATGTACCTGGGCCGGCTCGTGGAACTGGCGCGCGGCGAGGACCTGTACCGCAACCCGCGCCATCCCTACACCGAGGCGCTGCTGTCGGCGGTGCAGGTGCCCGACCCCGACGTGCAGCGCAAGCGCATCATCCTGGAGGGCGGCGTGCCGTCGCCGGCCAACCCGCCGAGCGGCTGCCGGTTCCACACCCGCTGCTCCTACGCCCCGCAGGCGGACCGCATGCCGCGCTGCAACACCGAGGTTCCTGAACTGCACCGCGCCGGCGGCGAGCAGTGGGTCGCCTGCCACTTCGCCGCCGACCTCGACCTGCGCGGCGTAGAGGTACCCGCCACCGGCTGACGGGCGCCGCCGCTACGCTTCCTGCAAGGTGTCGGGGGATGTGCCGGTCTCCGTCCAGGCGCGCAAGCCGGCGGGCGAGGTGGGGTGCAGGTCGCCGCGCAGGGCGTACAGGCGGCCGTTGAACAGTTCCACGTCCAGGCGGATCACCTGGCCGGTGAGGGCGCCGATGGTGCGGCCGCCGCTCCACACCGGCTCCCAGGCGTGCGCGTCGCCGGTGAAGGCGGCGCAGTCGTCGTAGGTGTAGCCGTCCAGCGGGCGGGAGTCGGGGCCGGTGACCTGCACCCGCAGCCGGCCCTGCGGCGCCTGCACGTTGATGGCGAGGCGGTCGCCGCGCAGGTGCAGCGGGCGCGTGGTCAGCGATCCGGGGCCGCCGGGCGGCTCCAGGTATACGAAGCCGTCCAGGCGCAACTCGTGCAGCAGCAGGCAGCCCTCGCCCAGCTCCGGCTCCGACAGCCGCTGCGCGTGTTCGCCCTCGGAGGAACTGGAGTAGATGCGGATTGCGTCGTCGGTGACCACCAGGCTGGAGGGGTAGATGCAGCCGTAGCCGGGTTCGCCGGGTGCGGAGTTCGGGAGGATGGGCACGCGTTCGCAGCGCTGGAAGTGCCAGCCGTTGTAGCTGTAGGCGAGCTGGCAGTCCACCTTGCCGCCGATGAATTTGCTGCCGCCCACCACCGGCGTGGTGTGGTAGATCCACAGGAAGCCGATGAACAGGTGGGCGTACGGGAACACCGGCATGCCGTACACCTGCGCCGCCGGCGTGTCCTCGCCGTCGGGGCGCATCGCCACCTCCGGCGCCGAGAAGGTGCGCCAGTCGCGCGTCTCGTACACGGCGATGCGGCGGTCGCCCCAGCTCGGGCGGGCGGCGATCACGTAGCTGCCGCGCCCCGGGTTCCAGAACCCGGACACCGCCGGGTCGATGCCGGTGGGGTGCCAGCTCCGGCCCGGCAGCAGGCGCCACGAGAGGCCGTCGGCGGACACGTACAGCGGCGCGCTGGTGCCGTCCGGATCGCGGAAGCTGACGAACGCCTTCAGGCGCTCGGCGGGGTCGTCGGCGCGCGCGTCGTGGAAGCACGGACCCCACTCGCCGAAGCCGGCCAGCGGCAGCACTTGGTGCGGGCGCACGCGGCCCGCCATCGGCACCGCCTCGGTCAGGTCGGGGGCGCGCCAGTGCACGCCGTCTTCGCTCTCCACCGCCAGTGCCAGGTGGCGCAGGCGCCCGCCCTCGGGCACGAAACTGCGCGTGAGCTGCGCCTGGTACAGACAGCGCCAGCGTCCCGACTCGCCATCGAAGAACACGCTGGGGTATCCCCAGGAGGGGTCCAGGTCGGGGTCGCGCCAACTGCCCTCCGGCACCGGCACCGGCTGCCCGAGGCGCCGGTCCAGGTTGTCGCGGCGGTCCAGGTACTGGTCGTCGAAGAACAACAGCGCACGCTCCACCATCATCGCTCTACCATAGCAGAGCACCTCGCCAGGAGCGACTTGCACAGACTTGTACACGCGTGCTTGACCGCCGGGCACGGACGGCTTGTAATGGCGGAATCAGGCAGGCACGGCCGCTCCGTGACGCCGGAGACCGCACACCGGCGCACGTGGTCGTCCCGCTGAGCACACTTTCGGTTTCGCCGCACGGCAGGTACGGCGCACCCTTGGTGCGCGCTGCCGTCCGGCAAACGAACAGGAGGTTCCAATGCGAAGAATAGCATTGACCTGGATACTGACGCTGCTCCTGCTACCGGCACTTGCCGGCGTCGGCTTCGCCGGCAGCACCGCCGAGGAGTCGTCAAGCGCAGCCGTAATGGAGTCCACCGAGATGGGTGGCTACTCAGAGTCGCCGGTGCTTGCCGCCATGGTGGCCAGCGGCGACCTGCCACCGGTCGACGAGCGGCTGCCGGCCGAACCGCTGGTTCAGGACGTGGTGGACCGCATCGGCACCTACGGCGGCACCTTCCGCGGCTTCCAGCTCGGCGACGCCGACAAGTGGGTGCTGTACAAGACCGGCCTGTACGGCGGTCTGATCTCGCGCAGCTATATTGACCTGGGCACCATCACCCCCAACGGCCTGGACGGCTGGGGCCCCGGTATCGCCAAGAGCTGGGAGTGGGATGACGACGCGGCCGGCATCACGGTGGTGCTGCGCGAAGGCGTCAAGTGGTCGGACGGCGAACCGCTCGGTGTCCACGACATCATGTTCATGTGGAACGAGGTGCAGATGAACGAGGGCTTCCAGCCCACGGTGCCGGCCCGTTACAAGGTGAACGGCGAGACGATGGAGGTGATACAGATCGACGACCACACCATCCGCTTCGAGTTCGCCGGCCCCAACCCGTGGTTCCTGAACGTGCTGTACGGCGCCACCCGCTCCGAGTACGGCGCGCTGCTCGCCCCGTCGCACTACTTCAAGCAGTTCCACCCGGACCACACCAGCGGCAAGACCTGGGAGGACTTCCAGAGCGAGTACGGCCCGGTCAACACCAATATCCCCACCCACACCGCCTACAAGCTGACCAAGTACAACCCGGCCGAAGAGGCCGTGATGGAGCGCAACCCCTACTACTGGAAGGTGGATACGGCCGGCAACCAGCTTCCCTACATCGACAAGATGCGCTTCCAGATGCTCGCCGACCAGGAGGCGGCCATCCTGAGGGGCATCGCTGGCGAGGTGGACCTGGCGGAGCGCAACTTCCAGGTGCTCGAGAACCTCCCGATGCTGAAGGCCAGCGAGGCCGACGGCAACTATGAGCTGCGCGTCGGCATCGGCGACAATTTCACCACCGGCAACGAGATCTGGCTGAACTACGACCTCAAGGACGAGGACTACGGCCAACTGCGCGAGCTGTTGCGCACGGTCAAGTTCCGCAACGCGCTGAGCGTCGCGCTGAACCGCGAGGCGATCAACGACCTGCTGTTCCTGGGGCTCGCCAAGGAGGCCAACCTCGGTATCAGCACCGCCTCTCCCTACTTGGGACGGCGAAATGGCGACCATCGCGCAGATCAACGCCGAATACGACCCCGACAAGGCGCGCCAACTGCTCGGCGAGCTGGGCCTGAAGGACCAGAGCGGCGACGGCATGCTGCAGTACGAAGACGGCGGCAACGTCACCTTCCTGCTCGGCGCGGCTTCCGAGATCACCGCGCACGTCAACTTGGCCGAGATGGTGGTGGCAGACTGGAAGGCGGTGGGCATCGACGCGCGGCTGCACCTGCAGACCCGCAGCCTGATGTTCAGCGGCATCCGCGATCTGCAGTTCCACGCCGTGACGTTCGGCACCACCGACTTGCTGTTCCCGCAGTTCCGCCTCAACGAGGGGCCGATCATGCCCGGCTACCAGAGCCCGCTGTTCGTCGAGGATCCGCCCGACGACCTGCAGAAGATCTGGGACCTGACCGACCAGATCATCACCACGGTGGATGCCGACAAGGTGAGCATGCTGATGAAGGAGCACCAGCGCCTGCGCGCCGAGAACAACCTCGGCATCTGGGCCGCACACGACGTGCCGCTGATGGTGATCGTGCACAACCGGCTGCAAAACGTGCCGACGGCGGACGAGATCGTGATCGACAACGCCGACCACATTCCGCTGATGCCGGACCAGTGGTTCATCCAGGAGTAGCTGCCCTACTCTGAAGGTCTGAAAGTCCGGCGGCCGTGCGCCTGCAGCGCGCGCGGCCGCCGGTCGTTTCTGCCCCCATACCAGCATGGCCACCTACCTGATTCGCCGGTTGCTGAACTTCATTCCCACGTTCGTGCTGATGAGCTTCGTGGTGTTTCTCATCCTCGAGATCGCCCCCGGCGATCCGCTCACCCGTTACGAGCAGGCGCTGGTGGTCACCTACAACTACTCGATCGACGCCGCCGAGGCGCGCACCGACCAGTTGCGTTCGCTGTACGGCCTGGACCGCAATTTTTTCCTGCGCTTCTTCACCTGGCTGGCCAACTTCCTGCGCGGCGAGTTCGGGGTGTCGTTCAACAACTTCCGCCCGGTGTCCGACCTGATCGGGCAGCGGTTGCTGTACTCGATTGCCATCTCCGGCTCGGCGCTGATTTTCATGTACGTGGTGGGGGTGCCGATCGGGCTGTGGACGGCATACCGGCAGTACGGTGTGTCCGACTACGCGGTGAGCGTGGTGGCGTTCATCGGCCTGTCGATCCCGAACTTTTTCCTGGCGCTGCTGGTGCTGGTGGGGCTGTTGTTCTTCTTCGACATTCCGCCGCCGCAGGGGCTGTTCTCGCCGGAGTACGTGGACGCGCCGTGGAGCCTGGGCAAGCTGCTGGACGCGGGCCGCGGGCTGATCCTGCCGGTGCTGGTGATCGGCACCGAGGGGCTGGCCAAGATCGTGCGCATTACGCGCGCCAACATGCTCGACGGGCTGCAGGACGAGTACGTGCGCACGGCGCGCGCCAAGGGGCTGGCGGAGCCGGCGGTGGTGCTCAAGCACGCGTTCCGGGTGGCGGTGAACCCGCTGATCAGCCTGTTCGGGATGCAGTTTCCGCTTATCCTGTCGGGCGAGGTGGTGGGCTCCATCGTGCTCGGGCTGCCGACGCTGGGGCCGCTGCTGCTGGATTCGCTGCGCAGCCTGGACCTGTACGTGAGCACTACCATCCTGATGGTGCTGGGCATCCTGCTGCTGATCGGCAACCTGCTCGCCGACGTGCTGCTGGCGCTGGCCGATCCGCGCATCAGGTTCGATTGATGAGGCGATTTACGAGGGGAGGGGGCCGGCATGGCTGAAGTGGCAGAGAGGGCGCAGGCTGCCGTACCGCCGCAGGGCGCTCCCGACGTGCCGGAGTCGCCGGCGCTGGAGACCTGGCGCCGCTTCACCCGCCACGGGGTGGGGGTGGTGGCGCTCGGCGTGGTGCTGGTGCTGTTCGCGCTCTCCTTCCTGGGGCGTTTCCTGGTGGCGAGCGATCCGTTCGTCCAGCACCGAGACGCCGCTTACTGGCCGCCGCAGCGGGTCCGGATCATCGATGCCGAGGGCCGGCTGACGCGGCCGTTCGTGTACGGCTTCGAGCGTGCGCTGCACCCGGAGACGTTCCAGTGGGAGTACGCCGTCGACGAGTCGAACGTGACCGAGCTGGCGCTGTTCGCGCGCGGCCCGGTGTACCGCGTGTTGTGGCTGTTCGACTGGGACGTGCACCTGGTCGGGACGGTGGACGGCGCGCCGGTGTTCTTCCTGGGCACCGACCGCTTCGGACGCGACCTGCTGGCGCGGCTGCTGTGGGGCGGCATGGTGTCGCTGTCGGTACCGGTGCTGGCGGTGGCGATCACGGTCTTGCTGGGTACCTTGATCGGGGCGATGTCCGGTTACTTCGGCGGCTGGGTGGACAACCTGATTCAGCGCGTGATCGAGGTGCTGGCGTCGTTCCCGCGCCTGCCCTTGTGGATGGCGCTGGCGGCGGTCATTCCGCCGGAGTTCCAGGGCGTGGCGCTGTACGCCGGCATGGCGGTGATCCTGGCGATCATCGGCTGGGGCCGGCTGGCCCGTCAGGTGCGCGGCAAGGTGCTGCAGCTCCGCCAGATGGAGTACGTGGTGGGCGCGCGGGCGCTGGGAGCGTCGCCGTGGCGGGTGATCGGCAAGTACATCGTACCCAACGCCTCCAGCCACATCATCGTGATGGCCACCTTGTACGTGCCCGAGTACCTGCTGGTGGAGAGCAGCCTGAGCTTCCTCGGCATCGGCCTGACGCCGCCGCTGACCAGTTGGGGCGTGCTGCTGTCCGACGCCCAGAAGGTGCGCGTGGTGCTGCAGTACCCGTGGCTGCTGATCCCCGGCCTGTTCATCTGCGTCGCCATGCTCGCCTTCAACTTCGTCGGCGACGCCGTCCGCGACGCCTTCGAAACCCGCCACCTCTAACCGGTAACACAGATCGCCGTCCGGGCGATTCCAAGGTGAGTTCGGTCGTCGCCGTTGCCTGCTACTTCGTCAATATGCTTGCCATCGATCGGGGGCAGTGGGCATGGCGGCCGTGCGGTCAGGAGCGGGGCATGCCGTAGCCGAGGGCGTGGATCGCGTTGCGGAATGCATGCTCTGAGTCGGCGGGTACCACCAGGTTGCGGTCGCTGGCGCGCAGGCAGAGCCTGGCGGTGCGTTGGTCCGTGGCAAGCAGCGCGGCGGTCTCGGCGTCGGCGCACTCGATCAGCAGCGCATTACCCTGGTGCTTCAATGCGTGCGCCTTTCGCTCCGTGTTGCGCAGGAATCCCTCCACGGTCTCCGGCAGGTCCTGGTCGTCGCGGGAGGTAAGGAACGCGCGCAGTTCTGCTACCTCGTGACCGCCTTCGACGGCCTGGACGGTCCTGGCGTGGTCGAGCCGCCACAGGCCATCGGACTCCGGCGTCGCATAGGTTTCAAGCAGGAGTGCCTCCGCCGCGGCCAGGGGCGCGCCGGATACCTGCACCCGCAGATCGGGGTACACCGTGAGCGACGCACTGGCCGCCGGGGTGCTCGGGGTGTAGCTCTCGGTCAGGCCGAGGCAGTACGCCCCGAGCGCGGTCAGTCGAACGTAGTGCAGGCCGTCGTAGCGACTCAGAAACTCCAGGTCGTCCGTGCCCGACAATCGGGTGAAGTCCGGACGTGCTCCATGCGGATCGGTGTAGGCCACGTCGATCATGCCCAGAGTGGCGCAATACTCGAACAGCACGCACAGCAGGTAGCGGCCTTCCAGGAACTCCCAATCGTGATAGCCGTCGTAGCCCAGCCTGCCGTATTCGGGATCGAACAGATAGAGGTTCCAGGGGTCACGGGTCACGCTGCAGTCGAGCCCGGCGGCACGCATGAAGCGCCCCAGCTCGTCACAGCTCACCCAGCGCCCCACCGGGCACGCGGCAAGCGTTTCGCCGATCGCCGGCCGGCGCCCCGCTGGCGACGTCATGGACCGGCGGCCGCGACCGCCCTGTCCCTTGATGACGTCGACGCGGTTGAACTCGTCGAACAGAGCGGTGGTGAGCCAACGCTTCCACAGCCGGCGCAGGGTTTGCTCCGGTGGCGCGCCGAACGCGGCGAGCCCGGCGCGGGTCAACGCGAGCTTCGTACCGTGCGGCTCGGCGAGCTTGGCGGCCTGCATCAGCCACGGCCACGCGTGCGCCCGAATCGGGCCGGCCATGGGCGACCGGGAAGCGCTGTCGCCGTCCGTTGCGGGAAAGAAGTCGCCGCCGGGCAGCACCTCGCCGATGCGCCTCACCGCGGCCGCGGACGGGCGTAGCGTCTTGGCGCTCACCGCCACCTTGCCGGCTTCGATCAGGCGCAGCACTGCCGGCAATTCGTGCCGCGCAATGTGCTCGGTGTCGCGAAGGACCAGCGGCACCTGCTTGATGGTCTCACTGGCGCCCCGCCAGCGGCGCAGCGCAACCGAGGCGGGGAGATCGTCGCAGACGCTCAGGGTTGGTGCCTCCGCTTCCGCTACGAACTCCCGCAGGCGGCTCCTCAGATCGTTTGGGATGACAGACCTCGTGCTGCGGATGTCCGGAGCGTAGAGGAACAGGCTCAGTCGCGTCACCTTGGCTTTGTCGTGCCGGCGAATGCCGGCGCCGCCAGGCAGGTAACCGTACTTGGCGCGGAACTGCCGCGGGTTGAATTCGGCCTGTGTGTCGTACAGCGCTTCCCGTACGGCGAGCTGCTCCGTCTCACCGAGCCGCCCCCACAGCGCTTGCAGCAGGTCACCGGCGAGGTGGCGCTCGATTTCGGCTATCACCTCAGCCTTGCGGCTCGGCCGGCGCGCTTTCGGCAGCAGCCGGACCAGTGCCCTGAGCTGATCCATGGAGAGCCGTGCGAGCGCTTCCGCCACCGTGGCGACGTAGGAGAGGCTGGAGTCATACCGGCGCGGCATGGTCACTCCATGACGGGCGGGCGACGAAACGACGAACGGGCATGGCCCGCCGGTCGAAAGGGTTCGGGTCAGGCATGAGACTGCATCCTCATTGGGGGCGAGCACGGGCGCGCTATGGCGAGGGACCCTCGACATCGCACGGCGGAGCGCGTTTCGGTCGCGGAGAGCCGCCCGGCTACCGCCAGAGCGGATGATACCAGCCGGCCTCTCGATGGTCAGCAGCTACGCCGTAGTCCCATGGTGCGATCCGCTGCCGCGTCTTGATCATGGGCCGCGGAAGGAAGAAAGTGGAGAGCAAGGTGGCACGACCCAATATTCTGGTGTTTCTGAGCGACGATCATGGGCAGTGGGCGTCGCGGCCGTACGGCAACCGCGAACTGGTGACGCCGACGCTGGACTACCTGGCGCGCACCGGTGCGCGTATGGAGAACGCGTTTACTCCGTGCCCGGTGTGCTCGCCGGCGCGGGCCTCGTTCCACACGGGCAGGATCCCGTCGGCGCATGGCATTCACGATCACATTGGCGAGCAGAGCGTCGGCGCCGGGCATCCCGGCATCACGGGGCAGACGTCGCTGGCCGAGGTGCTGCAGGGGCAGGGGTACCAGACCGGGCTGGTCGGCAAGTGGCACCTGAACCACTACCGGCAGGCGCCGCCGGGGTGGGACACCTGGTTTTCCAACGCAACCGGCACCAACGCCCGCTTCGGCGCGCAGCCGTTCTACGAGGGGAGCCACCGGGTGGAACTCCACGGCAACCAGGCGCATCACCTCGCCGACCGCGCGGTGCGGTTTCTGCGCGAGCGCGACCGGGAGCGGCCGTTCTACCTGTTCGTCGGCTTCACCAACACCCACACGCCTCACGAAGGGGAGCCTGAGCGCTGGGTGCAGCGCTACCGCGAATGCAGCTTCCCCGACCTGCCGGACGTGCGGCCGAGCCGCGCGCACGGGCGCCTCCGTTTCCATTACCCGAGCGACCCCACCGAGCGGCGCGAGGCCAACGCCCAGTACTACGCGGCGGTGAGCGTGATCGACGAGATGGCGGGGCGGGTGCTCGACGAACTGGCCGACCATCAGGCCGAGCGGGACACGCTCGTGGTGTACACCTCCGATCACGGCCACATGAACGGCCACCACGGCCTGCACACCAAGGGCAACGCCACCACGCCGCAGAACTTCCTGGAGGAATCGATCCGCGTCCCCTGCCTGCTGTCCTGGCCCGGCCGCATCCGCGCCGCGACAGTTCACCCGCAGCCGGTCGACCACTGCGACCTGTTCATGACGCTCGCCGACGCCGCCGGTTGCGACTGCGCCGAACTGGCTGGAACGCGCGGGCGCACGGGCCGCTCCTGCCTGCCGCTGCTAAGCCGGTCACCCGGCGCCGACGCCACGGCCGCCGGCGCGTGGCGCGACACCCAGTTCTGCGACTACGGCAACGCGCGAATGATCCGCACCGACCGCTACAAGCTCATCAAGCGCTACCCCGGCCCCAACGGCCACTTCGCCGACGAACTCTACGACCTCTCCGAGGATCCGGACGAGGAACACAACCGCCACGGCGACCCCGCATGCGCCGCCACGGCGGCCGAACTCACGGCGTGCCTGGAAGCGCACTTCGCCCGTCACGAAGACCCTGTCCGCAGCGGCCTGCGCGTCGCTGCCCTGCCCATCCACAACGCCCACGAGCCCTGGCGGGTGGACCCGACCGGCCGCTGACGCTTCGGCATCTGGTGAAGCTTGGCAGCTACCTTGGACGTACTCCGGCTCCTGCATGCATCAACGTACTGTCGACCGAACTCCATGGCGCGATTGATCTCGCGCCGATGATCACGGTAGTAAGCCAACGCTGCGTGCACCTCAAGCGGGGTCAGGTCGAACTCATCCGAGATCTGGGCGCTACTTTTCCCTTGATGTTCGTGCCAGATCACGATGTCCTCTACCGTAATCCGGTGTCCGGCGATACGTGGCTTCCCGCCGGCGATTCCCGGTGTGGTCTCTATGAGTGGATGCACAGGAGCCTCAATCCAGATAGGTACAACGGGGGCCGGCTGGCGTCAAGCCTATCGCCCGCCGGCGCGGATGATCCACCAACCCTCCATCCGGCGGCGATTGATCTTCGCCTGCTTGACGTGCAAGGTGATCGTTGATGAGGAGGACGGTACGCAATCCCTCGCTCCGGCCACGCACAAGAGCACCGGGAACCGTCGTGCCATTCGGATTGCGTGCTGTCGGCGTGGTGCTGATGGCCGCCTTGGCGACCGCGTCGTGCAGTACAACGCCACATGTGCAGGCCATCGGCGCTCCAGGTTCGGCCAACGCACATCCAGGAACCGTGGTGGTGCGCGCCGAGGGGAGCGTGCAAGCCGTGCCCGACATCGCTGTCCTCGGCATCAGCGTCGACATCACCCAGCCGTCGGTGGCCGCAGCCAGGGACCGGGCCGCCGGGGTTACGGAGACGGTAATCGACGAATTCCGAACACTCGGGGTAGAGGACCGGGACATGCAGACCAGCCGGTTCAGCATCCAGCCCGACTACCGGTACACCGACGACGGCCGGCGCCGCCTGGCCGGCTACCGGGTCGTCCACGCACTGACGGTTACCTACCGGGACCTGGACACGGTCGGCGCCGCAATAGACGCGGTGTCCGAAGCCGGCGGCGATGAGCTGGCATTTCGCGACATCGCGTTCGCACACGCCGAACCGGAACGGCACCTTGAGGCGGCGCGCCGGGATGCGGTGGACAAGCTGCACCGCATTGCCCGGCAGCTCGCGGAAGCCGCCAACCGGGAACTGGGCCAACTGCTTGAAATCAGCGAAGGCGTGTTACCGCCTGACGCCCTCTACCCGCGACCGGCCACGGGAGCGCTCCTGAGAGCCGAAGCCGTTGACACCCCGATAAGCATCGGCAGCGACACCATCACCGTCACCGTACGCGGCATATTCGCCCTACGCTGACGGAATGGAGCAGAGATGAGAAGCTTGATTTGGAGCGCGTCGCGTGAAGTTGCGGATTGGGCATCCTGAGGAGAACAGATGAGCGGTGGTAGCATGGACTACGCCTATTCGAGGGTTCGCATGATAGCGGAGCAGTTTCTGGAGGGGTCTGAGGATCCTCTGCGACGTGCTTTGGCTACAGAGTTGTTCGAGATGGCCGACGTATTGAGGGCGATTGAGTGGTCTGATTCAGGAGATACTGCTCCTGATGAATGGCAGGAGCACGTACGCAACTACCTGGACAAGCGCCGAATCGAATTGTAGGATGCCGGGTCGTGAATATGCGCTCGTCGCGATTACCTGTGAACGCTGTGTTGAGCGAGATTCGGCCGATTCGAGAGACGGATGATATTCACGACTATGGGGAACCGTTTGAGATAGATGTCCCTGGATACGACCTCGAGGAGGTTGCTGAAGATGAGTCTTCGACTGGCGGCTATTGAGGTCCTCCGCGAACTAGGACCGATGCACTATCAGGCCCTGACCGAGCGAATCCTCGAACGCAGACCCGCAAGCTCGACATCAAAGACACCAAGTGCCTCGGTACGTGCCACAATCAACGGCGATATAAAGAAATACAGGGAAGATAGTGCGTTTGTTCGAGTGGGTCGAGGTGTGTATGGACTGCGTTCACTCCACGTCGAGGCTACGGTGCCAGATTCTATCGAACCGGGAGGCTGGTCATCCGGCCCGGATGATACCGCCGAGGTAGAAGAAGAGACGTCAGACGAACTCCGTGTTCGGACACCGATTTTTCCAACATATCGCGAAGTTCGTGAACTCCTTCGAGTATGGCCAGGTCGGCCGCGTAAGCAGGTCACCGCCCTTCGTTCGACTATCAATGAATTGCGAGGGACTCCGCAGAATACCGTAGATTGGACCGATCCTGACGGATGGATACCTGACCGCCTTTCGGGAGAGGACCGCGACCTTGCGAGGGCAATCTGGCAAAGTAGCGGCAAGAGCGTCAACCCGCGGCACACCTATGGCCATTGGCTGCTTTGTCGGAGATATAAGCTCATTGACGAAAGCCGCGACGGCATTTTGAGGTTGACCGAGGTTGGCCGGGAGTTCCTGCACCAGGAGCGCGGTGACACTGAGGCGTTCCTGGACGAGCGCGAGGGCATGGTCAAGCTGCTCGCGATGGTTGCGGACATCGGACCGACTCGCGCCGGAGGGTTGCTCGCCAAGTGGTCGGAATATCTGAGTCGGTATTCGCGATTTGGTACTCAATCTACGTTCCGAGACACCCTTCGGCGCCGGTTGAACAACCTACTGGATCGAGAACTGATCGCTCGTGAGGGCACGATGTACTCGATTACCGACAACGGCATCGATTACCTCCAACGACTCCGACGCGAAGAGCTGCGGGATGGTGACGAGTACGGGCAACTCTGGGAACTGGTGAAGCGACAGGCATTGTCTGTCCGCGAGGACTTGCGCGCATTTCTGTCTTCGTTGGATCCCTTCGTCTTTGAGCACTTGGTGAAGCGTCTGCTCGTTGAGATGGACTACCAGGATGTGGAGGTCACTACCAGATCGGGAGACGGTGGTGTGGACGTAGTTGCCAACATCGAGCTTGGGATCACGCGTATTCGCGAGGTGATTCAGGCGAAACGGCACAAGAGAACCATCCAACGAAAGGATCTGGACGCGCTTCGAGGGTCTCTCTATCGATTCAACGCAGTTCGGGGCACGATCATCACCACGTCCAAGTACTCAAGCGGAACCGCGGAGGCCGCATTTGCCACGGGAGCTGCACCCATAACCCTCATCGATGGCGAGAAGCTCATCGATCTGCTCGTCGAGTATGGCATCGGCGTTCGAAAGCGGACCGTAGAGATGTTGGAGTTTGACCGTGACGCGTTCTCTGACCTTGAAACGGACGGATGAAGGTCGTGTAGGACGCAACCCACGGCTCGGCAACTGGAGCAAGCTGCGGGAGAGGTTCCCGGGGCGCTACCGGTTCGCCGCCGCGCCTGCGTCGTAGTCGAGCTGACTGCCTTGGCCATCCACTGAACAAGGCGTGCTGGCACGGCACTCCCTGTGCCGGCAGTTAGGGCGAAGCACCATGAGCTGTGAACAGTTTCCGTCTTTAGTCGATTCAGGCATGCAGTTATCGACTTTCATCTGGACATGGCGACTCTCGTCGGATATCCTTTTGTGCTGTGGTGCCAATCGGCGCAACGAGGAGGCGAAGATGTCTACCGAGTCTTGGGTGTCCGTCGACGCGGTGGCCAAGCACCTAAGCGTGGCGAAGGACTCGATATACCGATGGATCGAGCACAAGCGGCTGCCGGCCCACCGGGTTGGACGGCTATGGAAGTTCAAGCTGTCGCAGATCGATGAATGGGTAGGCGACGGCGGGGCAGCAAGCACGGCGGTTGTAGAACGTTCGCCGCCCGAGAAGCAGGTCCGCGATCGGCTCGACGCTATGCTGAGTGCGGCGTTTGAAGCGGAGCCGGTCGAAGACGGTGTTGCACATACCGCTGAGCAGATTCTGGAACGGGCGTTGCACGCTGGAGACCAGTCCACGATGCTCCCCGTAGTTGCCGCATTGTGCGTGGACGGAGCGCGGCCCGGCTTCTCGGCGGCCACGTTGCGCTGTCTGGGCCGTCTGACACGCCCCGGGTCGTCTGCGTGGCGGTCAGACGTGGTACGGTTGGCCCTCACGCACTCCGGTGTGGAGCTCCGCGACGCGGCGGTACAGGCGGCCGAATCGTGGGGCGACCCGGACCTGGTCGACGTGCTGCTCGCTCATCGCGAGACTGAGCCGTGGCTTGCCGAGTACATCACGGAAGTCACCGAAGATCTGCGGGTTGATCGCGTCTCTCGCTCGTAAGATCACCCGGGCCAAGTGGATGCGGCATCCCGAGTTGGCGGCGGGGGAAATCGCCGCTGACGCCGTGACGGCCGACCTTCGCACCAGCGGGAACGCGCTTTCGTTCTGGCGGTGCGGCAGCCCGGGCGAGGCCGAGGTGGAACGTATTGCGCTGGCCATGGCCGCTGCCGGCGACCGCATCGATAGACTGGACTTGGTCTGGATCTCGGAGGAGCACTTGGCGGCTGATGGACAAACATGGGAGGGCACGGCCGGTCACACCCCGATAGTGGAATCTCGCAGCCTCCACGTCGATGTGCTCCGGCTCGACTACGTGCGCCTTGGCAGCGTCGCGCATCGCGTCGCCGACGCCATTGCAAACGGGCGTTGCGTCAGATTCACCAGGACGAGAGTGAGGGAACTTCTCGTGGCGGCCGTGACGCGGGGAGATGTCGCGATAGCCGATCTGGCAGATCGCGTCCGGGACGAGGTCGGTGCTGCGTTGCAGGCTTTTTGACAACCTGGGAATCGTTCAGCGCCCAGCCCGTACTCGCAGCCGGCCAGTGGGGTCCGCGGTGCCGCGGGTGCCGCGGGTGCCGCGTGGTGCCGCCGCAACCGTCGCGGCGTTTGCTGGACAGGTGGAAATCGGTGTGAGACACTAGACCTTCCGCTGACTCGAGGGCGGCGGCGAGCGTGAATCCTGAGGAGGGAGCGATGCGATCTGTGAGGTTATTTGCACTGGCGCTGGCGGCGTCGGTGCTGGGGGCCGGAGTGGCGTTCGCCGCCGGGCAGGAGGCGAGCACCGAGGATACGGCGGCGACGGCCGCCGCAACCACGATGGGCGACACGGAGATCGTCCTGATCGGCGGTGTCTACACGTGGCCGAAGAGTTGGCTGGAGGCGCCGACCGCTGCCGCGTTGAACATCACCAGCTTCAACGAGGCGCCGATGCTGGCGCAGATGGTTGACGCGGGCGAGTTGCCGGCGCTGGCCGAGCGGCTGCCGGACGATCCGCTGGTGTTCGAGCCGTACGAAGAGGTGGGCACCTACGGCGGCACGCTGCGGGTGGCGCGGCTCAGTCCCGGCGACTGGGGCGACATGCACCGCGGCCACAAGGTGTTCCCGTATCGCGCGGATCCGTCGACCAGCGAGGCGATCCCGATGCTGTTCAAGGACTTCAACGCTTCCGCCGACGGCTCGCAGTGGACCTTTCACCTGCGTCCCGGCGTGAAGTGGTCGGACGGCATGCCGTTCACCACCGCCGACATCATGTTCGCCTACGAGTACATCTTCAAGGATTCCGAGATCCCGCACGGCACCCGCAATCGCTTCACCATCGCCGGCGAGCTCGCCGGTTTCGAGGCCGTGGACGACTACACGCTGCGGGTCTCGTTCGCCGGGCCGGTGTCCAAGCTGATCACCATGCAGATGCTCAACTGGACGCGCATCAAGCAGGGCGACCTGTTCGTGCCGGCGCACTACATGAAGGACTTCAGCCTGCGCACCAACGACAACGCCGAAGCGCTGGCCAAGGAGCACGGTTACGAGAACTGGATCGGCCACTTCATGGCGCGCCGCGACATGTCACCCAAGCAGCCGTTCGTGATGCCGGAGTTGTCGGCGTGGACCCTCGACAGCCGCGACGCGACCGGCATCTACATGGTGCGCAACCCCTACTTCTGGGCGGTGGACACGGTCGGCAACCAGCTTCCCTACATCGACCGCATCGAGGCGCGCTACTTCTCCGACAAGCAGGTGGCGATCCTGTCGATGATGCAGGGCAAGATCGACATCGGCGGGCGCATGATGAACCCGGACGAGTTTCCGCTGTACGTGCAGAACCAGGAGGAAGGCGACTACCGGGTGCTGCAGTGGCAGGACACCAAGATGACCCGCGTCGGCTACCAGTTCAACCTGATGCACCCCGAGCCGGTGAAGCGGCAGGTGTTCTCGGACATCCGCTTCCGCCGCGCCGTGTCGGTGGCGATCGACCGCAACGCGGTCAACGAGTTCGCCTTCCAGGGTCTGGCCACGCCGACCCAGATGACTATCGACCCGGGCGCATCGTTCGCCGACCCCGCCTGGGCGCAGAAGTACGCCGAGTATGATCCCGACAAGGCCAATGCGTGGCTCGACGAGGTCGGGCTCAAGGACTCCGACGGCGACGGCACGCGCGAGGGTCCCGACGGCAAGCCGTTCGTGATCGACCTGCTGATCTCCTCGGAGTCGGTGCTCGGCACCATGGGCTTCACGGTGAGCGAGATCGTGGCCGAGAACTGGCGCGACGTCGGCCTGCAGGTCAACCTGCGCCAGATCTCGCAGGAGCTGTTCGAGGCGCGCAGCCTGGCGGGCGAGCTGGACGTGGCGGTGTTTCCGTCCGACAGCGACCTGGAGACGCGGGTGACGTTCCGGGTGATGTTCGACAACGAGCGCTACCACGGCTACGCCATTCCGTGGGAGCAGTGGATCCGCCACCAGGAGTGGGAGCGCGGCGGGCGCCAGGGACCGGAGCCGCCGGCCGGCGAGCGTCCGCCCGACGACGTGGTGCAACTGGTCGAGAACTGGTGGGACTGGGTCGGCTCGACCGACGAGGACACCTACCAGCAGCTCGGCGTCGAGGTGTGGGAGTTCCTGTCCGAGTACCTGGGCATGATCGGCACGGTCGGCAAGGCGGTGCGTCCCATCCTGATCAACAACCGCATCCGCAACGTGCCGGAGACGCTGCCGTTCTCGTTCGAGACCTACCTGTGGGTGCCGACCACGCCGTCGCAGTGGTTCATCCGGGAGTAGCCGGGATCGGGGAGATCTGATGGGCACTGACCTGCGCGGCACGCTCCTGTACCGGAAGACGCTCGGCTGCCTGATGGCGGGGTTGATCGGCGATGCGATCGGCACCGACACCGAGGGCATGGAGTACATCCGGATCGAGCGCCAGTTCGGCTGGATCGACGACTTCGAGACCGACGGCACCGACGACACGATCATGAAGGATCTGCTCGCGGAGGCGCTGATCGAGACCGACGGGTTCGCGCGGCTGGACGACTGGGCGCGGGTGTGGGTGCGGCACCGCGACGTGTTCGTGGGCGACAAGCGCGGCAAGTTCTTCGTCGGCGTACCGCACGTCATGACCAAGATGGCGGACCTGGGCGTGACGCCGCGCATGGCCGCATTCGGGACGCCGCGCAGCACCAGTTCCGGCATGTGCATCTCGCCGGTCGGGATCGTCAATGCCTGCAACCCCGAGCAGGCGGCGCGGCAGGCGTACAACATCGCCAGCCTCATTCACATGCACGAGGCGGGGGTGGTGCACGACGGCGCCGCGGCGATGGCCGCCGCGGTGGCCGAGGCGATGAAGCCGGACGCCACCGTCGACTCGGTGGTGGAGGCCTCGCTCGACGCGGTCCTGCCGGTGAGCGGCCGCGAGACGCTCGACCGCATGCGCGGCATGCTGGAGGTGGCGCGCGCCACCGGCGAGTTTTTCCGCTTCCGGGAGGAGGTGTACCGGCGGCGAGCGGATTTCTTCCATCCCACCACCGACGGCCACTCCACCGAGATCATTCCCGAGAGTATCGGCCTGTTCCAGCTCGCCGGCGGCGACACCGAGAAGACGATCGTGTACGCGGCCAACTTCGGACGCAATACCGATACCATCGCGTCGGTTGCGGGCGCGATTGCCGGTGCCCTGCAGGGGGTGGACGCCATCCGGCAGGACTGGGTGGACAAGGTGCGCCGGGTAGCCGCCGTGGATCAGGACGAGCTGGCCGAACATCTCGCCACCTGTGCACTGCGCCGGCTCGAGCGCCAGGAGCAGGCCGCGCAGGCGCTGAGCGAGGTGCTGGCATGAGCACGGCGGACCTCCGTTCTACGGCCCTGTTCGACAAGGCGCTCGGCTGCCTGGCCGGCGCCGCGCTCGGCGACGCCGCGGGCGCCGCGGCCGCGGCCACTGACTGCGGCTCCGGTAACGGCGATGACGGCGGCCAGGGCAGCCGTGGCGGCTTGGCGTTCGGCGCCCCCGGCGACGAGACCGCGATGGCCGAGATCGTGGCGCGCATGCTGGTGAACACCGGCGGCGGCGCCGCCCTGGACGACTGGGCGCGCGCCATGCGCGACCACTCGCCGCAATTCGGCAAGGATGGCGCGTTCTTCATTTCCGTGCAGCAGGTGTTCAATATGGTGGGCAGGAGCGGCTACCCGCCGCGCTACGCCGGCCTCGGCACCATGCCGCACTCGACCGGCGTGGTGGCGATGGGGCCGGTGGGCATCGTCAACGCCTGCAACCCGTGGCAGGCCGCGCTGCAGGCCTACGAGCTGGCCTCCCTGCTGCACGTCTACGACGTCGGCTTCTGCCAGGACGGATCTGCAGCGGTTGCGGCGGCGGTCGCCGCGGCGTGCCGCACCGACGCCACCGTGGCATCGGTGCTGGACGCCGCCGTCGACGTAATTCTGCCGGTCAGCGGCGCCGAAATGGCCGACCTGATCGGCCGTGCCCGTCAGCTCGCCGCCGACGCCGGCGACTTCGACCGCTTCCGCGCCGAAGTGTGCGGCAGCGGCGGCCAATGGCTGCGTACGCTAGCGGGCGACCCGCGCGAAACCGTGCCGGTGGCGCTGGCGATCTTCGCGCTGGCCGATGGCGACCCGCAGCAGGCCATCACCTGCGCCGCGCGCTTCGGCCGCGCCGCCGACGCCATCGGGTGCATCGCCGGCACCGTGAGCGGCGCCCTCTCCGGCGCCGGCAAACTCAGTCCCGACTGGCTGGCCAAGTTGGAAGACCGCCGCGGCAAGCACGAAACACTCGCCACCGGCCTCGCGGCCGCCGCCCGCGCCAAGCTGCAGGCGCACCGTGCCTCAGCTGCCGACCTGCGTTCCATAGCCACGTAACCGCTCTGTTCGTCAAAGAGGAGTCGCACCGGCCAGGCGCTGGGACCATGCCCCTGTTGTGCGATCAGGTTTGGCCGTAGGGGTCGGCGGCGTCGCGGAGGCCGTCGCCGAGGAAGTTGAAGGCGAGCACGGTCACTATGACGTAGAGGGCCGGGATCATTAGCCAGGGGGCCAGCTCCAGCGTCTGCACCTTCTGCGCGCTCTGCAGCAGCACGCCCCAACTGATCGCCGGCGCCTGCATGCCCAAGCCCAGGAACGACAGCGAGGTCTCGCCGATGATCATCAGCGGGATGCTGAGCGTGAGCGAGGCCACGATGTGGCTCAGGAACGAGGGCACCATGTGCCGGAATATGATCGGCAGGTCGCGCATGCCGGCCACCTGTGCAGCCACCACGTAGTCCTCTCCGCGCAGCGACAGGAACTTGCCGCGCACCTCGCGCGCCAGCCGCGTCCAGCCGACCAGCGACAGGATCACGGTAATGGCGAAGTACATCCTGACCACCGGCCATGACAACGGCAGCGCCGCCGACAGCCCCATCCACAGCGGCAACTGCGGGATCGACAGCAGCACCTCCACCACGCGCTGTACCGCCTCGTCCACGAAGCCGCCGAAGTAGCCGGCCAGCCCGCCAATCAGGATGCCGAGGACAAAGCTGATCGCCACCCCCACCAGGCCCACGGACAGCGAAATTTGCGCGCCGTACATCACCCGCGCCAGCATGTCCCTGCCCAGGTGGTCGGTGCCGAGCAGGTGCACCGGCACCTCCGCCACGCCGGTGCCGAACAGGTGGATGTCGGACTCGAACACGAACAGCAGCTTGTAGCGGTAGCCGCGCACGAAGAAACGCAGCGGGTAGGGTTGCGCGCGGTCGTCGTGGTAGTCGCGCTTGAAGCTGACCCGGTTGGTGGTGGCGGTGAACGGATACACGAACGGGCGCAGGTGAACCCCCTGGTCGCTGACGAACCGCAGGCGCTGCGGCGGCGCCTCGCGGTATTCGAGGCTCTTCTCGGTGGGGTCGTGCGGACTCAGGAACGGTGCGAACGCGGCCATCAGGTACAGCGCGGCCAGCACGATGCCGGAGGCGACCGCGAGGCGGTGGCGGCGCAGGCGAATGAACACCAGCCGCCACTGCGATGCGTAGGCGATGTCGCGGGCGTCCTCCCGCTCCGCCGCGTCGGTGGGGCGGTCGAGGTCGGCCACGTTACTCATTAGCCATGCCGATGCGGATGCGCGGGTCGGCGAGCACCAGCATCACGTCGGAGATCAGCATGCCGATCACGGTAAGGGTGGACAGCATCATGATGAAGCTGCCGGCCAGGAACATGTCCTGCTGCAGCAGGGCATCGACCAGCATCGGCCCGGTGGTCGGCAGGTTGAGCACGATGGCGGTGATGGTGGCGCCGGAGATCAGAGTGGGCAGGATCCAGCCCACCGACGAGATGAACGGATTGAGCGCGATGCGCACCGGGTACTTGATGATGAGCCGCTTCTCGGCGACGCCCTTGGCACGGGCGGTGATCACGTACAGCTTGCGCAGTTCGTCGAGCAGGTTGGCGCGCATGATGCGTACCAGCGCCGCGGTGCCGGCGGTACCGAGCACCACGGTGGGCACCCACAGGTGTTCGAGCAGGTCCACGAACTTGGCAATCGACCACGGCGCGCTCTCGTACTCGACCGAGAACAGGCCGCCCACGTCCATCCCCAGCCACTTGAAGCCGGCGAACATCAGCGCCAGGGCAAGCATGAAGTTGGGCACCGCCAGGCCGATGAAGCTCAGGAACGTGAACAGGTAGTCGCCGAACGAGTACTGCCGCACCGCCGAGTAGATGCCGATCGGCAGCGCCAGCAGCCAGGTGAACACCAGCGAGGCGGTGGCGATCACGAAGGTCAGCCCCAGCCGCTCCCAGATCAGGTCGTTCACCGGGCGGTCGTAGATGAACGATTGGCCCATGTTGCCCTGCAAGAAGTTCCACACCCACTTGAAGTACTGCTGCACCGGCGTCTTGCCGAGCCCGTACTGCATGCGCAGGCTCTCGATCAGCTCCTCGTTCACCTCCTCGCCGGCGGCGCGCAGCTGCGCGATATAGCTGGTGAGGTAGTCGCCCGGCGGCAACTGGATGATGGCGAACGAAATGACCGAGATGAGCGCCAGCGTGATCACCATGTTGAGCAGCCGGCGGGTAATATACTGAGCCATCTACGGCGCAGATCGTGCCACGGCGCCGCCGGACGTGCAAGGATCAACCCCTTGAGTGTAGGCTCCGCGCAGATGAACGTGTGCGTGGTCGGGTATGGGATGATGGGGGTGTGGCACTCGGAGGCGCTGGCCGAAGAGGAGCGCTATTTCCTGGTGGGGCGGCGGCCCGAGGCGACCGCCGAGTTCGCGGCGCGCTACGGCTACCGGCGCTGGAGCGTCGACCTGGAGGAGGCGCTGGCCGACCCGGCGGTGGACGCGGTGATCGTGGCCAGCCCGAGCGAGCTGCACGCCGCCATGGCGCTGCGGTGCCTGGCGCACGGCAAGCCGGCCCTGGTGGAGATTCCGATCGCGATGAGCTACGCCGCGTCCGAGCGGGTGGTGGCGGAGGCGGAGGGCCGCGGGCTCACGCTTGGCGTGGTGCACCCGATGCGGTTTCGCAAGGAACGGGCGCCGTTGCGCGAGCGGCTGGCGAACGGCGACGAGCACATCCGCCACATCCACGGGCGCTTCTTCATCCACCGTCTCAAGAACGTCGGCGCCACCGGCTACCAGCGGAGCTGGATCGACAACCTGCTGTGGCACCACACCACCCACCTGCTCGACCTGGGGCTGTGGATGCTGGCGGTCGAGGGGGCGCCGACCCGTTCGGTGAGCCACTTCATGCCGGCGCCCGACCCGGCCACCGGCATCCCGATGGAGGTGGTGCTGCTGGTCGAGACCGAGGCGGACCAGAGCCTGCTGTGCTCCGGTTCCTACTACTCGCGGGAACGCCTGTACGACACCATGATCGTCACCGACCGCGACTCCTACCGGCTGAACATCCTGGAGGGCACGCTGACCACCGGCGCCGGCACCATGCCCATCGACAGCGAGCAGGACAACTGCACCCTGTGCACGCGCGACTTCGTGGCTGCGCTGGAGCAGGGGCGCGAGCCCGCCGTATCGGGCCGGTCGGTGCTGCCTACCATGCGCCTGCTGCAGGATGTGCAGGACCGCTGGGACGCCGTGCATGGACGCCGCCCGCTGCCCGGCCGGCCGCTCGACGAGTAGAAGGACCGGGGAGAAGATGAGCAAAATACTGGATCCGGCGCGCGAGATCGTCGACCCGCACCACCACTTGTGGCCGAACGGCCGGCGCGAGCCCTACACGCTGGCGGAACTGCACGAGGACCTGTGCTCCGGGCACGACATCGTGCAAACGGTGTTCGTGGAGTGCGGCGCCAGCTACCGGAGCGACGGCCCCGCCCACCTGCGCCCGGTCGGCGAGACCGCGTGGGTGGCGGCGGCGGCGCGCGCGTCGGCGAGCGGCGGCGGCCCGGAGATCGCCGGCATTGTTTCTTTCGCCGACCTGTCGTCAGGCGGCCTGCTGCCGGAGGTGCTGGACGCCCACGAGGCCGCCGGCGAAGGGCGCTTCCGCGGCATCCGGCACGCCCTCGCGCGCGGCGACCATCGCCCCGGCACCGAGCACGATCCGGGGCCGGCGCGCGCCGGCCTGGCGCACGAGGTGCAGTTTCAGGCCGGCGTGCGCCTGCTCGGCAAACGCGGCCTCACCTGGGAAAGCTGGCACTATCACTACCAGATGGCCGACTTCATCGCCGTGGCCAAGAGCGCACCGGACACCATCTGTGTGCTCGATCACTTCGGCACCCCGCTCGGCGTCGGACGCTACCGGGAGCAGCGCGAAGAGATCTTCGCCCAGTCCAAGCGCGACATGGCCGCGGCCGCGGCGCTGCCCAACGTGGTCGCCAAGCTCGGCGGCATGGCAATGGCCGACAACGGCTTCGGCTGGGACAAGCGCGAGCAGCCGGTCACGGCCGAGGAGTTCGCCGCCGCCCAGCGAGAGTACTACCTGCACGCCATCGACTGCTTCGGCACCGGGCGCTGCATGCTGGAGAGCAACTTCCCGGTGGAGAAGGTGTCGGTCTCCTACCGCGTGCTGTACAACGCCTTCAAATTGATCACCGCCGGCTTCTCCGAGCCCGAAAAGGACGCCCTGTTCAGCGGCACCGCCCGCCGCGTCTACCGCCTGCCGCCAGCCTCCCGCGCGTCGCGGGGACTGCCCCACTAAGCGTCCAGCCAGTGCAGGAAGGCGAAGATCAGCACGCCGGTCACGGAGACGTACAGCCAGATCGGGAACGTAATCCGGGCTACGGCGCGGTGCCGGGGGTGGAAGGTCCAGCCGAGGCGCAGGGTGACCAGTGCCAGCGGTACGATGGTGACCGCCAGGATGATGTGGCTGATCAGGATGGCGTAGTAGAGCCAGGGAACCGGGCCGCCGTAGCGGTCCGGCCCGTCACTGAACGAATGGTAGAGCAGGTAGCCGGCCAGAAACAGGGACGACGCCGCAAACGCCGCCAGCACCAGGGTGCGGTGTACCGGCACGGCCCGCCGGCGAATGGCGACCAGCGCGGCAACGAGCAGCACGGCGGCCGTGGCATTCCACGCGGTATTGATCGCAGGCAGCGCCGATACGTCCGGCCCGGATGCCAGCCTCGGCCCGGTCAGAACGAACACAACCGCGGCAATGCCGACCGCGCTCATGATCCCGATGACCGTAAACCAGAACCGGTCTTGCACCACCGTGGCGCTCATGCCACGAATATACCTGCTACCCTACGCGCGAGTATGAAGGAAGTGGCGAATTCGGAATGACCTTGCCTGTAGTCGGAAGGGTGCTGGCCGCTGCTGGCGCGCTCGTGCTGATGGGCTGTGCGGCAGCCGCCTCGCGAGCGTCGGGTACCATGCCATCCGACGTAGATGGCACCCGAGATCCCGGGCCGCGGTTCGAAGTCGAGTCGGTCGACGATCTGGCCGCCGTGGTGGGAGAGGCAGTCGGCATCACCCTGCCGGCAGCGGCCGGTGGCACCGGCACCCTGCGATACGTGTTGATGCCGGAGGTGCCCGGCATTGCGTTCGACCCCGAGACGCGTGCGCTCGCCGGCGAGCCGCAGGTGGCAGACCAATACACGATGACCTATCGCGTCGAGGATGCGGAAGGCAGCATCGACGAATTGATGTTTGTAATCACGGTTGAGCCGGAAAGGGGCAGTCGTGACACCCCGCCTGGATCCGGGCAGGTTCCGGCGCCGGCGAATCTGACGGCGGTGAGCGGCGACCGGTCGGCAACGCTGTCGTGGGCTGCCCCGGCGGCAGTCATTACGAGCCACGAGTATCGCTACCGCACGGACGCGAACTACCCGGAGGGGTGGACAGCAATCGCCGACAGCAATCCCGGCGGCGTCAACCATGCCGGATTCACCGTAACCGGCCTGACCAACGATACAACCTACACGTTCCAGGTACGTGCGGTCGGTCCGAGCGGCGCGAGCGGCCCTTCGAACGAGGCGACCGCGGTACCTGCTCCCGGCATCTGCGATCGCACGGCGCAGGTGGCGGCCGCTATCGTCGGTTACCTCGACCAGTTCGGTGCTCAGCTCGGCGTAACGCGCGTGTCCGACTGCGGCGAGGTTACCGGCGTTCACCTGGCCGCGGTACCCGCACTCGATCTGACCCACCGTACGCCGCCATTGACGGCGCTCAAGCGCGGAGACTTCGCCGGGCTGACCTCGATGACGGGCCTGTACTTGCATTCGAACGCGCTGACCGCGTTGCCCGACGGCGTGTTCGCCGGGCTGCCGCTGCTGGAGAACCTCGCCCTGTACAACAACGATCTGGAGCGTGTTGCGGCGGGCACGTTTGAGGGGCTGCCGGCGCTGGAACTTCTGCACCTGCAGAACAACGCCATCGATACCCTCGCCGACGGCACGTTCGCGGGATTGCCGGCGCTGACCTCCCTGCACCTGGGCAACAATGGCCTGACCGAGTTGCGCCGCGGGATGTTCTCCGGGCTCGCGTCGCTGCAGGAGCTGTACTTGTGGGACAATGAGATTCCGGCGCTGCCTGCTGATGCGTTTGCCGATCTGACGGCGCTGCAAGAGCTCGACGCGCAATCCATCGGGCTGCAACGCCTCCCGGAGGGTCTGTTCTTCGGTCTCTCGTTGCTTGAGTATGTCGACCTCGGGGACAATGAGTTGACGGAACTGCCCGCGGGAGCGTTTTCCGGCCTGTCGTCGCTTACCCAACTCAGGCTGTGGGAGAACAAGCTGCAGTCCCTGCCGGAGGGGGCTTTCGCCGGCCTGTCGAGTCTGAACCGACTGTACCTGAACAACAATGAGCTGACCGAGCTGCCGGAGCGGGCGTTCGAGGGTCTGTCGTCGCTTACCGGTTTGCAGATGGCTCACAACTCGGTCGACCCGGTACCGCTTCCGGTGGCGCTCGCAACGGCCGGCACGATGCAGTTCAAGGCGACGGCTCCGAGCGCCGCGCCGTTCGACATCGTGCTGCCGGTGCAGGTAACCAACGGCACCCTCGCCGGCGTTGCGACGACCGTAACCATCAGCCAGGGACAGGTGGAGAGCGCGGCGGTTTCCGTGGTGCGCACGCCCGGCTCGACCGGCACCGTGTCGGTGCAGATCGGCGCTGTGCCAGACCTGCCCTCGCTTCATAACGGCTACGCACTGGTCAAGGGCGGACGGCTCTCGCTGTAGAGTGCGCCCGGGATGAAACCGGAGAGAGAAGGGGCCCGTGAGTCGTCACCGATGCTGCGCGGACTGCCGGCCATCCTGCCGGACGGCCCGATCCGTGCGCTGGTGCTGGGATCGTTTCCGAGCGTGGCCTCCCTGGAGCGGCGTGAATACTACGGGAATCCGCACAACTGGTTCTGGCGCGTGCTCGCCGCGTGCGGCGTAATCGCGGACGCGGCGGCGTCCTACCCGGAGCGGGTCGACGCGGTACGCGAGTGCGGCATCGCCGTCTGGGACCTCTACGCCGCCGTGCGCCGGCCCGGTTCCGGGGACGACGCGATCCGTGATGCGCAGCCGAATCCGGTCGGCGCGCTGTACGGCGAGCGCGGCCCGTTTCCGATTCTGCTCAACGGGCGCCGCCTGCGGGAGTGGCGGCGCCACTTCGCCGTGCTGGACGCGGCGCCCGTTGCGCTGCCGTCGACCAGCCCGCGACCGCTGCACTGGAACACGCCCGAGGCGCGCGCCGCGGCGACGGCCGAGTGGTGCGCGGCGCTGCGCGCTGCCGGGGTTGCCACGCCGCGCTATTGGGTGCCATGAAGGCCCCATGAGTACTCCGAACGTCATCATCGTGCTGTGTGACGACCTCGGTTACGGCGACCTGGGCTGCTACGGCAACGAGGTGATCGCCACGCCGAAACTGGACGCGCTGGCCGCCGGCGGTCTGCGCTGCACCGACTTCTACGCGTCGGCGGCGTGGTGTATGCCGAGCCGCAAGGGCCTGATGACCGGGGTACATCCGTACCGCGGCGGCATGGACAACCCCGGCCTGCTGCGGTCGCGCACGATGCTCCCGGAGATGCTCGGCCGGCGCGGTTACGCCTCCGCGCTGATCGGCAAGTGGCACCTGGGCATGGAGCCGGGTCTGCACCCCCTCGATCAGGGTTTCGATTACTTCTACGGCACCCGCGGTAGCAACGATCCGATCACCGTGCACGGCCAGCGCCAGAACTACGAGACCTTCCGGACCGCGCGCGCGGAGAGCGACTGGCCGGTGGCATTGCTGCGCAACCGCGACGAGATCGAGCATCCGGCGCGGCAGTCGCTGTTTACCCGCCGCTACACCGAGGAGGCGATCCGGTTCATCGACAAGTCGCAGGCGGAGCAGAAGCCGTTCTTCCTGTACCTCGCGCACAACATGCCGCACGTGCCGCTGTTCACGGCGCCGCCGTTCGCCGGCAAGAGCAGGGGCGGACTGTACGGCGACGTGGTGGAGGAGCTGGACTGGTCGATGGGCGAGATCGTGCGCTGCCTCGACGAGCAGGGGCTGCGCGAGGATACGCTGATCCTGTTCACCAGCGACAACGGTCCGTGGTGTATGTTCCGGGAGTTCGGCGGCTCGGCCGGGCCGTTGCGCGGCGAGAAGGGCACCGGCTGGGAAGGCGGCCCGCGCGTGCCGGCGATCTTCTCGTGGCCGGGCCGCATCACGCCTTCCGTGAGCGACGCGTTCATGGTCAACGTCGACCTGTTCGCGACGCTGGCGGCGATGAGCGGTGCCGAGCCGCCGGCGTATCCGCTCGATTCGCTCGACCTGTCGGAGGTTCTGTTCGCCGGCGCCGCCAGTCCGCGGTCCAGCTACCTGTTCTTCTCCAGCGGCCACTACCGGGAGCCATTCTCCTACCGTGCCGGCGACTACAAGATCCACGTGCGCAGCAACGACATGCTGCGCGACCCGATCACCGGCGAGGACGCGCCGGTCACCGAACACGATCCCCCGCTGCTGTACAACCTGCGCCAGGAGGTGGGCGAGCGCCGCGAACTGTCCGAGACCCACCCTGACCTGATGCGCCGGCTGCGGGATGAATTCGACGCGGCGGCCGGCATGCTGGGCTACGAAGCGACGGCACCCTATCGGAAGCCGGCAACGGGAAGCGCGCCGGGTTGAGCGGGTACGGACGGTGGGCGTAGACTGGGCGGCGTGAGTGCGCAATCGATGAGCGAGGAACAGCGCTACCTGTTCGACGCGTTCGGCTACCTGGTGCTGCGTGACGTTGTCAGCGGCACCCAGGTCGAGGAACTGCGGGCCACGCTGCAGGCGCCGACCGAGCAGCGTGACCCCGTGCCCCTGAGCCGCGGCCCCCTGCACTGGTCGCCCGCGTGGCGCGACCTGCTCGATCTGCCGGCGCTCAGCCCGCTGCTGGAGGAGCTGATCGGCAACCACGAGCGCAGCGTCGATGCCGACCCGGGGCGGCCCACCTTCCGCATCGACCACGTCAACGTTCATACCCACATCAAGCAGGGGTTTGCGGGCGGGATGCTGCACGGCGGCTGGAAGGCGACCGGCGGCAGCCAGTTCTTCCGCTATCACGACGGCCGGTTCTACAACGGCCTGGTAGCGGTGGCGTTCGAGCTGTTCGACACCCATCCCAACGACGGCGGTTTCTGCTGCATTCCCGGCACTCACAAGGCCAACCTGCCGCTGCCGGAGCAATGGCGCGACCTCAGCGCAGGCATCCATCCCGCCGTCAAGCGCATTCCGGCCCGCCCCGGCGACGCCATCGTGTTCACCGAGGCGCTCACCCATGGCACCCTGCCGTGGACCGCCGACACGCGGCGCAGCACGTTGTTTTACAAGTTCTCACCGCACGGCACCTCCTGGTCGGGTGCCTATTTGGACCCCGATGACTTTCGCGGCTACGACGACATGGACGACCGCAAGATGGCGATTCTGGAACCGCCCAATTCCCGCTACCCCGGCCGCCCGACGCGCCCCGAGCCGCTTACCGCCTGACGGACCGGTCCGCGCACAGCAAGCCACCCGGCGTCCGCGTGTGTGCGAAGGAGGAGATTGATGGCAGACACGGGAGACAGCGTGAGCGTTGCAGAGTTGCGCCTCAGGGCCGCGCGTCTGGAGCGGGAGTTGAGCGAGACCCGCCAACTGATCAGGCAGGATGCCGGCGCCGCCGAAGCGGTGAGCGCCGAACTGGCGCGTACCCGCGGTTACGCTTTCGATGCCGCCTCGCTGCCGGCGGAACAGGTGGTGAGCGGGTGCGTGGAGTCGATCCGCCGCAACGGGTTTACCGTGATCGACCACGTCATCCCGCCCGATCAAGTGGCCGCCGTCCGCGACGAGGTGGTGGCCGCGGAGTCGATCATCAGCCGCAATATCGCCGCCATCCGCGATCTGCGGGCCGGCACGGCCGGAGCGGAAACCCACCCCGTGGAATTGCGCCCGGTACGGCGCGCCGGCCATCCGGCCAAGCCCCCCAACGACATCGTGTGGATGCCGCGTTACGCGCAGCACCTCGCCAATCCGGTGGTGACGGCGGTTGCCCGGCGCGTCCTCGACGATCACCTGCGCATCGCTCAACTGCACCTGCGCATCATTGAGGCGGACCGGCAGGATGGCACGCCGGGCGGGTTCGGTCCCGTTCAGTCCCGCGGACGGGAGTTTCGCGGCTGGCATACCGACTGGCCGCACGACCTGAGCGCGTACGGGGCCGGCGATCCGCTGCACAACGTGGGCTGCGTGCGGCAGCCGTTTCCCGACGTGGCCATGTGCCTGGTGATGATCTGGTACCTGACCGACGTGGACGCGGAATCGGGCGGCACCTGGGTGGTGCCCGGATCGCACCGCGACGCGCGCAATCCGCGTGGGCCGCGCGATGGCATATCGATTGTCGCGCCGATTCCCGGCGAGCTGCAGGTTTCGGCGCCGGCGGGATCGGTATACATCCAGGACTCGCGTTCGTGGCACGCCTCGGCGATGCACAACACCCGCCATGACCGGGTCGCCGTGGTGAACCGGTGGGCGCCGTGGTGGTTGTCGGTCGACGACTTCGCGCCCGGCGACGCCTACAACGTCAACACCGTGTGCCGCCCGCTGTCGCACACCGAATACCACGCCCTGCCGGCCGCCCTGCAGCCGCTGATGCGCCACGCGTGTCCCGACGAGCACGACACCCTGCAGCAGCCGGTGCTCGACCGCGCCGCCGCGGCCGGACAGTGCGCGCGCGACGCCCGCGAGCGCGCCCGCGAGGATCCCGCCTCGGTGGCGGGCTCCAACGCCCACATACGTGTCAGCATCGATCGATAGGGCGCAACCGCCGGCACTTGCGATGGGCCGGCAGCGCGCGGAACGGACGCATGGCGGCGCGGAGCGGCGAACTTCGCCGGTGCACGGCAGCCGGACCGGCTCACAATCGCGGAGGCACTCGCCACAGCACGCCGAGAAGGCAGGCGCGGGGTCGCGGCGCCCGTCTCGGTCCGGCACACACCGGGGACGTGGGCGCCCGCTAACGGCGCGCGAGTCACCGCCATACGAGCACGCCAAGCAACGCCGGGCGAGGTGGGTGCCGGCCGGCACGCGGCGCTATCTGATGACCACCCAGCCGGGGTGGGAGAGAGCGGTGATCGACGAGATGCGCGCGGCCGGGGTGGCAGGGGAATTCCCGGTTCGGCACCGCGGCTCGTCGGTGGTGGTGCCGGAGACGGCTCCCCGCAGCGCGGCGGCGGTGCACGACCTTGCGACACCCGCCACGGTGTACCGCGTTCTGCTGGAGGCACACGCGGACACCGGCGGCGACGTTTTGTCTGCCGTGCTTGGAGCGTTGCGCTCGGCGCGGCGCGCCGATGCGTTCAAGGAGTCGGTGGTCGCCGCCCTGGACGGCGCCGGCGAGCGCGGCCAGCGCCGCTACTCCATCGCCACCGAGACCTACGGCCGGTTGTCGGTCAACCGCGGCCAGCTTACCGGCGCGATCGACGCCGCATTCAAGGCCGCCTTTCCGCGCTGGCGGCAGTCGCCGGAGGCCGGGGCGCGCCTGTTGTGCAAGGCCGATCCCGAATACGCCGTCCTGGCCCTGCAGACCGCCACCAATCTGTCGGCCGACCAGGGGCTGCGCGCCGGTTCGCTGCGCGAACACTTGGCCGCCTCGCTGCTCACCCTGGCCGGCGCTGCCCCGGGAAGCACCGTATTCGACCCGTTCATGGGCACCGGCACGATATTGCAGGTCGCGGCCCGGCGTTTCGGCGTGGCAGCGTGCTACGGGTTGGAGGTGGCGACGGAGGCATTTCAAGTCGCAAGGCAGCGGCTGTCGGACCGCCGTTGCCGGCTGTTCAACGTCCGCTTCGAAGCGTTCGACCTCGACCGGCTGCCGGAGGGGAAGGCGCGGCTGGTCTCCAACATCCCGTTTGGGCATCGCTTCGCCCGGATCCCGACAACGCCGCTCGTCGAACTGATCGAGAATCCCGCGTTCGGCGCCGGCCATGCCGCCGGCCACGTTGCGCTGCTGATGTCGCGAGAGCAGGCCGCGGAGGTCGCGGCGGCAACCCGGCTGCGCGCCCGCAACGTGCTGGTGCTCGGCCAGCCCGCCGCCATCGCCTACGGCTGACTGACTGCCGGCCAGCCCAGCCGGTCCAGGACCGGCGCCCAGTGAAGGTCGCCGTCCGGGCCATCTATCCAGGGTGCGAATCCCAACTTCAGGTAGGTCTTGATCGCGGCCAGCCGGTAGTGTTCGGTGTGCAGGTGGATGTGGCGGTAGCCAGCGTCCACGAACCGGCGTACGACACACGCCGAGACGGCCATGCCCAATCCGTGGCCCGAGTGGGCCGGGTCGGCGGCCAGCCAGCCCAATTCGCCCCAGAACGGGAAGGTGCCCTTGTAGTTGTGCAACGCCATCGCGGAGGCGACGATCACCGCGCTGTTGGAATGAACCGCCATGAACCAGCCGTCCGGGAGCATCCTGTTCAGGGAGTAGGAGAGCCGATCGTCGTCCCATCCCGGCCATCCGGCCAGCTCCATCAGCTCATGGAAACGGGCCTCATCACCGGGGCGGTGGGTGCGGAGGGTGTATCCCGCCGGAAGCGTCGGCGGCGGCACCGAATCGAGCCGAGCCGCCGGCCACACCATCCTGAGTTGCGGCGAATCATCCATCGGCCGGAAGAAAGACTATCAGGTTTGCAGCTGCTCTAGCATCCAGGCAATGAATGCTTCGATCTGTTGGCGGAAGGCGGTCAGAGTGGCGGGCATCTGCTCCTCCAATGACTGCATGCGCGCGGGGTCCAGAACCGAGCCGTAGATGTTGCGGAACACATGCCGGAATCGCAGGTGCTCGCTCAGCTTACCAGCCAGATCGGCGTCGATCACGGCGGGACGCACCTCCGGGATCGCGAGGGCCATGTTGCGGATCAGTTCCTGGTGCCATTGCGGCGACTGGGGAACGCCGCCGTTCAGCTCGCTCGCGATACGCATGAAGATGCGTTCGACGCCGGTGTAGAAGTCGTGCAGGATTGATCCGCGAGCGCGCAACGAGTAGCTGTCCTCCGGGTTCGGCGCGCCGGCCAGTTCCTGCTCCAGTTGTGCCAGGCTCGCCAGTTCGGACTCGATTTCCGCCGCCAGCCGGCGGAGCAGCGTCTCTTCGCGCTTCACAGTTGCGTGCCGTGTTCGCTTGCCGTGCGCAGCAGCGCCGGCGTTGCCGACTCGGCGGCGGTCAGGTCCAGGGAGTACCCGGTCATGGCCGCGGCCTGTGCCGATATGGAAAAGAAGCTGCGCGGCGGCAGGCCATGCACGACCAGGTCGATGTCGGATCGATGGCTGAACGGCCGGGTCGGGTCAAAGGCGGACCCGATACCGACCACGGTGCGGGCGCCGTTTTGCTCCAGGAATTGCGCGATGCGGCGTGCGTCGGCCACGGCGCGCTCCCGGTCGCCGGATTCGAAGTGGGTAGCCCGGATGTGAGCGAGCAGGGAGGCCCGGTCCATATCCATGCCAATTTACCCGAGGATGACCCGGATGGCGAGCCGTCAGGGCGAGGCGCCGTGGCGGAGGGTGAGGGTCTGGTTGGCGGGGACGGACTGCAGCGCGGTCACGGTGCCGTCCGGCCAGGTCACGGTAAGCTCGTCGATCGCCGCCGCCGCGCCGACACCGAAGTGGGCGGACAGTTCGCCCGACCCCAGGTAGACGCCTGCGCCGCCAATGTAACGGTGTTGCTTGGCCGCGCCGGTGCGGATCGACACCTGTGCGCCGATTCCGTCCGGAGCCACCGACCGACTCGGACCGCGGTCCAGGAACACGCGCAGGTAGTTGGTGGCGGGGCCCGCCAAGTCGTTGCGGAACAGGGTCACCGGGCCGCTCAGGTTGACGATCAGAATATCGCGGTCGCCGTCGTTGTCGTAGTCGAAGGCTATCAGGCCGCGGCCCTGGTCGCGGTGGCGCAGGCCGACCTGTTCCTGTACAAAGTCGAACAACGGCGCCGTAGTGTGCGCTGCCTCGCCGGCCTTGGCGCCGGCCAGCACGCCGCGGCCGAGATAGACCCGGGTCGGTTCGCTGAGCCACTCCAGGTCGCCCTGGTGGTTGGCGCGCGTCCAGCCGTTGGTGGCCACCAGGTCGAGCACGCCGTCGTGGTTCAGGTCGGCGGCCGCCGCGCCCCAGCCCCAGCCGCCGTGGTTGACGCCGGCCGCCACCGACGCTTCGTGGAAGCGGTGCCGGCCCTCGTTCAGGTAGAGCTGGTTGCCGTTGCGCACCGACTCGGTGCCGGTGCGCGCGTACACCGAGGTCAGGTACCAGTCGAAGCGGCCGTCGCCGTCGAAGTCGCCGAATGCGCTGCCCATGCCCATGGCGCCGGCGCCGGTGCCGGACGCGGCGGTCAGGTCGCGAAAGTAGCGCCCGCCGTCGTTCAGGAAGTAGCGCGAGGTGCCGTAGTCGCCGGCAATCAACAGCTCCGGGTAGCGGTCGCCGTCCATGTCCACGAACGCGGGCGCGAAACTCCAGGTGTCCAGCACGTCCACGTCGAGGGCCGGCCCGAGCATCGCCACGGTCACGTCGGTGAACCTTCCGCCGTCGTTGCGGAACAGCTTGTTGCCGTCGTGGTACTGATAGCCGGCCACGAACAGGTCCAGGTCGCCGTCCAGGTCGAAGTCGCCGAACGCGGCGCCCATGCCGTCGGGCCGCGGCGAGGCGGTGGTTGCCACGCCATACGCCGCCGCCACCTCCTCGAAGCGCGGGACTCCGCCAGGAGCTGCATCCGGTACGCCGCCCGGCACGCCGAGGTTGCGGTACAGGCGGTGGGCGCCGGGGCGGCGGTCGCCGCCGGACTCTCCGAGGCTGGTCACGTAAAGGTCCTGCCAGCCGTCGCCGTCGAAGTCGCCCACCGCCACGGCAAGCCCGCGGTGTGCCAGCGCCACCCCGGCCGCGGCCGCGTGGTCGGTAAAGGTGCCGTTGCCGTTGTTGAGGTAGAGCGCATCCACGGCACCGCCGCCGCCGAGCAGGAAGATGTCCTGCCAGCCGTCGCGGTTGAAGTCGCCCACCGCGGCCCCACCGGTCATGTCCGCCACCGAATAGTCCAGCGGCCTCCGCTCGGCGGTGAGCCCTGCGCTTAGGCCCGCCGTTTGGAAACGCAACTCCGCCGCGGCGGGCACCGCGCCCGCCGCCACCGCCAGAACCGATGCCAGTGTGAAGAATGCCCGCCGCGCGAAACGGCGGCGAGGCCCGGCGTCTGCCGAGCCGGCTGCCAGCGGCACACCGAGGAGGTGCAGCGCAGGCGGCGCGCCCGGGCCGGCAACCGGTGCCGTCGTAGCGGCCGCCGCGGTCGGCGCAGCCGCCTGTCGCGTGCGGCCGGCCCTGGTGGCGCCCGCCGGCGCGGGCGTCACCGCTGGCGGTAGGGGTCGGCGGCGTCGCGCAGACCGTCGCCCACGAACATGAATGCCATTACCGTCACGATCACGAACAGGGCCGGGATCAGCATCCACGGGTAGGCGGCCACGCTGCGCACGTTCTGCGCCGCCTTCAGCAGCACGCCCCAGCTCACCGCGGGCGAGCGCAGCCCCAGCCCCAGGAAGCTGAGCGCGGTCTCGCCCAGGATGATGTCCGGGATCGCCAGGGTCAGGTGGACGATCAGGTAGCTGGCGAACGACGGCAGCAGGTGGCGGGTAATCACCGCCCGCTCGCGCAGGCCGGCGAGCCGCGCCGCCATGGTAAAGTCGTGCTCGCGCAACTCCAGCAGCTTGCCGCGCACCACCCGCGCCAGGCTGCCCCAGCGCACCAGCGACAGGATGACCACGATGCCGAAGTAGAGCTGCATCACCGACCAGTCCTTGGGCAGCGCCGCCGCCAGCCCCATCCACAGCGGGATGGTCGGAATCGAGATGATGAACTCGATCATGCGCTGAATGAACATGTCGGCCCGCCCGCCGAAGTAGCCGGAGATGCCGCCGAAGATCACCCCCAGCGCAAACGAGATCGCCACTCCCACCAGGCCGATGGAGAGCGAGATGCGCGCCCCGCACAGGGTGCGCGACAGCAGGTCGCGGCCGAGCGCGTCGGTGCCGAACAGGAAAATGCCCGCCGGCCGCTCCACCCCGTACAGCCGGATCCGGGTCGGAAACAGGCCGATCAGCCGGTACTCCTCGCCCCGCGTGAAAAACCGGACCGGGTAGCGGATATCGGTGAGTTCGGTGAAGGTGGCCTCGAAGGTCTCCGGATTGAGGGTCTGCACGGTGGGGTAGACGTAGGGCCCCACCAGCCGCCCGTCGGCGATCCAGTGGATGCGTGACGGCGGGTGATTCTGCAGCCCCTGAAACCGCTCCCGGATGGTGTACGGCGAAAAGAAATCGCAGAAGATGCCGAGCACGTAGAACAGAATCAGCACCGTGCCGCCGACCAGCGCCAGGCGGTGGCGGCGGAACTTGCGCCACATGAGCTGCCACTGCGACGCCATCCAGTACGCCTCCTGGGCGGCGGTTTCGCGGGCGGTGACGGCGGCGGCTTCGGGAATGGCGGTATCGACGGGGGGGCGCATCAGCCGGCGCGCGCCTCGAAGCGGATGCGCGGGTCGCTGGCCACCAGCAGCAGGTCGGACAGCAGCGTCCCGACCACGGTGAGCATGTTGAGCATGAGCAGCAGCGACGATGCCAGGAACATGTCCTGAAACTGCAGGGCGCGGAACAGCAGCGGCCCCACGGTCGGGATGCCGATTACCAGCGCGGTAATGATCTCACCCGACACGATCACCGGCAGCAGCCAGCCGATGGTGCTGATAATCGGGTTGAGCGCCACCCGCACCGGGTAGCGAAACAGCAGCCGGGTCTCTGCCACCCCCTTGGCGCGCGCCGTGATCACGTATTGCTTCTCCAGTTCGTCGAGCAGCGTGGCGCGCATGATGCGGATTACTCCGGCGGTGCCCGCGGTGCCCACAACCACGATCGGCAGCGGCAGGTGGGCGAGCAGATCCACCACCTTGCCGATGCTCCAGGGCTGCTTGAGGTACTCGGGCGAAAACAGCCCGCCCGGACTCATCCCCACCGCCAGCAGCCCCATCATCAGAATCAGCGCGAGCAGGAAATTGGGCGTGGCCAGGCCGATGAAGCCCACGAACGAAAACACGTAGTCGCCGGCCCGATACTGGTGGGTGGCCGAGTAGATGCCGATCGGAATGGCCATCACGAACGTGAAGATCAGGGTGCTGCCGGAGATCAGCGCGGTGAGCGCAATGCGCTCGCCCACCACCTCCGCCACCGCGCGGTTGAGCAGGAACGAGAAGCCCATGTTGCCGCGCAGCAGGTTGCGGAACCAGCGCCAGTATTGGATGTGGATCGGCTTGTCCAGGCCCCACTGCTCGCGCATCGCATCCATCATCGCCTGATCTGCCGCCTCGCCGGTCTCCGCCATGCGGCGGACGATGGACGACACGATGTCTCCCGGCGGCAACTGGATGATGATGAAACTCACCAGCGTCAACAGCCACAGCAGCAGGATCATGTACAGAAAGCGTTTGACGAGGTATTGCGCCATCGCGTTGCAGGTGGGGAGCGTAGGAAAAAAGGGCGCCCGGCAGGGTTCGTTTGATCCCTGCGCCGAGCGCCCCTTGCGTCGGCTCCGGTTCGGCCGGTCAGTGCCGGCCGCTCCCGGTTGTTCCTACATATCCTTGAGGTAGTACACCTCGTTGTCGTAGGTCCAGCCCAGCACCAGCATGCCGTCCCGCACGAAGTTGCCGAGGTTGTTGCCCACCGCCAGCATCAGCGGCTCCGGCGTCACCGTGGCCGTGTGCCACAGGTTGCGCGCGTTCAGGGTCAGCAACTCGTTGGTAATGGCCTCGTACTCGGGCGTGCCGGCCTCGGCCAGCTTCATGGCGTCGGCGAGCTCGAACAGGCGCACGATGTCGGGGTTGTCCGGCATCTCGCCCTCGGCGCCCCGCGAGTGATACCAGATGCCCCACGGCGCGGTGGTCGCGCTGCAGCAGTGAATCCAGTGCCACGGCGGCAGCAGCTTCATCGGGTAGCGCTGGCGCGCGATCAGCTCGCTCGCCCCGCCGCCGGGCCAGAACGAGGAATCGATGTCGTTGGCCATGGCGCGCTCGAAGCCCAGCTCCTCGGGGACGAACTTGGGCGTCATCTTGATGCCTACCGCCTCCCAATAGCCGCTGATCAGGTCCATCATGTTCTCGAAGTAGGCGCTCCACTCGGCGGGCCAGGAGCCCTCGAACGCCACCGGTTCGCCGTTGTCGGGGCGCACCCGCCACTGCTTGTCGCTGTCCCACGCCAGCCCCATCTCGTCCAGGAGCTGATTGGCCAGATCCGGGTCGAACTGGGCGAAGTCTTCCTTCATCCAGGCCTCGAACCCGGTCCACGCCTCGGGCGCGGGAATCAGCACCGGCTTGGCCTGTCCGAAGAACAGGGTGTCGCTGATGTCCTGGCGGTCGATTGCCACCGACAGCGCCTGCCGGAAGCGCACGTCGTTGAAGATCGCGTTCAGACCCGGGTCGGTGTGGGTGTAGTTGAACGCCCAGCCGGCCGCGGTGGCGGTGGTCATGTTCTGGTACTGGGTCAACTCGTAGTTGCCGTCTTCCTCGTTGCGTTTCAGCACCGGGGCGTCGGCCAGCGACAGGCCGGTGGCCAGGTCCAGCTCACCCGCCATCACCTTGACCGGCAACTGCTCGGCGGCGTTGGACAGGAAGGTGACCAGGATCTCGTCGAGATAGGGAAGCTGATTGCCGGCGGTGTCGATGCGCCAGTAGTACGGGTTGCGCGCCCACAGCTCGGAGTCCAGCCCGTCCTCGGCGATAATCCACGGATCGAGGGTCGGCATGCCGATGTCGTTGGCGGACATCACCGTCGGGCGGGAGCCGGGTCCGTCACGCTCGGCGGAGCGCTCGCGGAACGCCTGCGTCCAGCTCTCGAAGCCGGCTTCCTTGGCCAACTCGTCGGCCTTGTCGTTGTACTCGATGTGGAACTGCGCCAGGTAATGCTCGGGGTAAAAGGGCCGGTCGCGCATCAGCACCAGTTGGGCGATCGGGAACGGATCCTCCCAGGTAAGGGCCACGTTGTACTGGTCGATCACCTCAAGGGTGGGCAGCTTGCCCTGCCAGGTGACGCGCGGGCGGGCGCGCGAGAACACGCGGTCGTCGTTGCCCACCGCGTCCAGCCAGAACACGAAGTCGTCGGCGTCGAAATCCTCGCCGTCGGACCACTTCTGGCCGGGGCGCAGGTTGATGTTGAGGGTGTGCTTGTCGTCCGACACGAAGTAGTCGGCCACCACGTTGGGGTGGATCCTGGTGCCGTCCGGGGTAAGCTTGCCGAGCGGCTGCGCGGCCCCTTCGATCATCATGCCGGGCTCGTTCTGCACCGCAACGCCATGCCAGCGGAAGCGGCCGCCATACTGGCCGATTTCGTTGGGCGGGCGCAGTACCGCCGGGTCGGCGGGCAGCCGGTCGACCACCGCGGGCAACTCGCCTGCCGCCACGCGCGCCGCCAGCACCGGCGACTCGCCGAGGGCGGTGATCTCGTTGCCGGTCTCCGCCATGTAGGCACTGGCGGTGGGCCAGTAGTAGTCCACGTAGGGCGTGCCGCCGACGGCCTCCAGCGCCATCATGGCGCCGCCGGAGCCGTCGCCGGCCCCTTCCTCCTCGCCGGACGCGAACAGCGGCGCCGCTGCGAGGACGGCCGCCAGCACGGCGGCCAATAGAACAGAGTATCTCTTCACGATCGATTCCTCCTGTTGAGATTGAGCGTCCGATCCTACCACCTCGGCACCGGCGCGGCAACGCCGGGGTGCTGCCGTTGCTGCCGTGCTGCCGTGGGCTGCTGTGCTGCTTGTGCTGCCGGGGCGCGGGGCGCGGGGCGCCGGGATGTTCGACGCTATTGGCCTGTGGCGAACGACGCCGGGTTCAGCCCGATCCGCTACGCGCCGGGCAGCCAGCAACGCACCTGCGGGACGGTCACTCCGGCGAGCGAGTCGATGACCCGGTCGGCGTGGTCGAACGGCCAGCCGCGGGTCACGTCGTTCGGCACCGCCACCGTGTAGATCCCGGCCGCTTTGGCCGCCTGCGTCCCAATCGGCGAGTCCTCGAACACGACCGCCTGCGACGCGGATATGGCAAGGTCCTCCAGTGCCGCCAGGTAGATGTCCGGCGCCGGCTTGCTGCGCAGGTTCTCTCCGCGGCAGCGCACCGCGTCGAACGCGTCGCGCAGACCGATGCGGCGCAGTTGCCCTTCTACCCGCTCGCGCGACGAGGAAGATGCCACGCCCAATGCCAGTCCAGCGCCTCCCGCCGCCGCCACCAGTTGCTCCACGCCGGCGCATGGCGGCAGGCCGTCCCGAGTGTCCCCGGCAATCAGCGCCGCGCGCTCCGCGGCCATGTCGAAGTCGGGCCCGACCACCTGCTGCAAGTGTTCGAGCGGGTGGCGGTGAGTACCGACGAACTGCCGCCACACCTCGGCGGGAAGCTCGCAACCGTGGCGGCGGTACGCATCGCGCACCAGTGCGAACCAGGGAGTCTCGGTATCGACGATCAGCCCGTCGAAGTCGAATATCAGGGCACGCAGCGCCATCGTGGAGTGCCGATCTTACCGGCTGCGCGACCGGGACGATAGGGACGATCCGGTTCGATCCGGTTCCGAGCGGGGTTGATCGTGTCCTGCATTCCTCCGTAGAATAAAGTATGGAGGAACCTGACCCATGCCGTTGAACATCAAGGACGTTGATACCCACGCGTTGGCGAAGCGGCTCGCCCGCTTGACCGGCGAGTCTCTCACCAAGGCGGTCAAGCGGGCCATCCAGGAACGGCTGACGCAGGTAGAAAGAAGCCGAGCCGGGAGCCGCATGGCCGACGAACTGGACCACATCGCCCTGCATTGCGCCAGTCTTCCGCGCCGCGACCGGCGCAGTGCCGACCGGATCATCGGCTACGACGAACGCGGTCTCCCGATGTGATGGTGGTCGACACTTCGGCGCTGGTGGCGATCATGGGTAACGAACCTGAACGGCACCGGTTCAACCGAATGATCGAGGTGGCGGCCGCCACGCATGTAAGCGCCGCGAGTCTGCTGGAGACCCGCATCGTGCTGTTCGCGCGGTCCGGCGACAGCGCCGTCCTGGCGCTCGATGCCTTTCTCCTGAAGAGCGGCATGATCGTCGCGGAGGTCTCGCCGCGCACGGCCGACATCGCCTTCGATGCATACCGCAGGTATGGCAAGGGAACGGGCCACGGCGCGGCGTTGAACTACGGCGACTGTTTTGCCTACGCCCTTGCCAAGCACTTGGGAGCGCCACTCCTGTACAAGGGCGACGGCTTCTCGCAGACCGACATTCAGGCTGCGGCGAGCGAGCCCGCCCAAGAACCTCGACCTCCGGCTGCCGCCGCCGAAGTCGCCGCCACCCCACCATACCCGCACCCGCCCGAATGGGACGGGACCGAGACGGCTCTCAATCGTCAGATCGATCATGTGATTGCGGAGAAGGGGTTGACTACCCGCAGGCCGTCGTAGTCCTGGTCGGGGCTCGGCGCGCAGCACCCCCAGCGTCAATTCCTGCAGCACTTACACGGACAAGGCGAAGTCTCTTGCAGACAACACGGTCAGCGCCTGGTTCCGTTTCGCCGCGTCCTCGTCCGCGGTGCTGACCGCGTAGACCAGGACGTTGGTGTCAACGAAGCGCATCGCGTTGGTGCAGCGCGTCGCGCGGCAGGTTGTCGGCGGCGCGCAGCCCGCCGCCGCGGGATCGGATCGCCTCCAGGGTCTCGTCCTGAAGGCGGCGCAGACGGTCGAATCTGCTCTCGGGAGCCCCGTGTTCGCCCAGATCCGACAGGTAGGCGCGGACCAGCGCCGAGACCGAGGTGCCGATCTCGGCCGCCTTGATGCGGGACCGGCGGTAGGTCTCCTCGTCGACCGACACCGTAATGTTCTTCATTGCCACAGTTGCACAACCTCCGTGTACCACAGCTTAGTGCACTGCAGGTAACCGGTGTAATTGGCGGTTCGGCAGGTGATCGGATTGCGGTGCGGCCTGGGCTGCGGTAGGCTGGGAACCCGCCACCCATGAAGGTTCGCACGGAACACGCAACCACGCCAGCAACGTCCGCTCTGCGGACGCCGATCTGCGAGCGCCTTGGGATCGAGTACCCGGTGTTCCAGGCCGGCATGGGGTGGGTGGCACGCGCGGAGTTGGCGGCGGCGGTGTCGGAGGCGGGCGGGCTGGGCGTGATCGGCGCCGGCACCGACATGGCCGCCGACGAGCTGCGGCGCCAGATCGCGGCGACCCGGCGTCTGACCGACAAGCCGTTCGGGGTGGACATCCTGTTCGCGACGGTGCGGGCCACCGGCAGCGAGGCGGCGCGCTACACCGACGCGGTGCAGGAAATGGTGGGCGTGGTGCTGGAGGAGCGGGTGCCGGTGCTGATATCCGGTCTCGGCAGCCCGGCCGCCGCGGTTCCGGAGGCGCACGCACGCGGCATCTTCGTGATGTCGGTGGTGGGCGCCGTTCGGCATGCGCAGAAGGCGGTGGCCGCCGGGGTAGACGCGGTGATCGCTTCCGGCAGCGACGGCGGCGGCCACGTCGGCACGATCGGCACCGCGGTGCTGATTCCGGCGGTGGCGGACGCGGTCGACGTGCCGGTGCTGGCCGGCGGCGGGCTGGCCGACGGGCGCGCGCTGGTGGCGGCGCTGGCGCTGGGCGCGCAAGGCGTGTGGATGGGCACCCGCTTCGTGGCGTCCGAAGAGGCGCACGCGCACGGCAACTACAAGGGCAAGATCGTGGCGACCTCGGAGGCGGGCACGGTGGTGACGCGCGCCCACAGCGGCAAGCCGTGCCGCCTGATCCGCAACGAGTTCACCGATTCGTGGGAAGCGCGGCAGGACGAGATCGAACCCTATCCGCTGCAGGCGCTGCACGTCGGGCATGCGGCCTCCGAGCTCGGCCGCCACCGCGGCGACACCGACCACGGCGTGCTGCCCGCCGGCCAGAGTTCCGGCTTGATTCGCGCGGTCAAGCCGGCGGGCGAGGTGGTGCGCGACGTGATCGCCGAAGCCGGCGCCGCCCTCGCGCGCCTCACTCAAGCAAGCGCGAACCCTTCGTAGCCGTTGCCGGCCACTTCTTCGCACTTGTCGGCGTAGGCGGGGAAGCCGGGCAGCGGCATGAACACGCGCGGCTTGCCGGGGATGTTGGCGCCCAGGTACCAGGAGTTGCAGGTCGGGTACAGCGTGCGATCCGCCACCTCGTTGACGTGTTCCACCCACGCATCCGCGGCCGCGGCCGTGGCCTCGATGCAGGAATGTCCCTGCTCCCGCAAGGAGCCGATACAGTCCGCCACCCACTCCACGTGCTGCTCGATCGCCACCATCATGTTGGTCAGCACCGACGGGCTGCCGGGGCCGGTGATGGTGAACAGGTTCGGGAACCCCGGCACCGCCAGGCCGAGGTAGTTGCGCGGCCCCGCCGCCCACTCGCCGCGCAGCGTCACGCCTCCGCGCCCGCGCAGGTCGATCGCCGTCAGCGCGCCGGTCATGCCGTCGAACCCGGTGGCGAAGATGATGCAGTCCAGCTCGTAGTGCGCGGCCGCGGTGCGCACGCCGGACGGCGTGATCTCCCGGATCGGCGCCGCCTGCACGTCGACCAGCAGCACGTTGCCGCGGTTGAAGGTTTCGAAGTAGCCGCTGTCCAGTACCGGGCGCTTGCAGGCGATGGTGTGGGCCGGGCACAGCAGTTCGGCGACACCCGGATCGCGCACGGTGGCCCGGATCTTGCCGCGCACGAACTCCGCCGCGGCGGCGTTGGCCTGTTCGTTCACCATCAGGTCGTTGAAGCTGCCGAAGAACAGGAACCCGCCCGCCTGCCAGCGCTGCTCGAAGATGCGCTCGCGTTCGGCGGCATCCACCGCCAGCGCGGAGATGTCGTTGCCGGGCCGGTGCGAGAGCTGGCCGCTCTGCATGCGCCGGTTGCGGGCGCGGAAGCCGGCGTAGTCGGCCTTGATCGCGGCCACCAGCTCCGGGTCGACCGGCTGGTTGCGGGCCGGCACGGTGTACTGGGCGGTGCGCTGGAACACCACCAGTTGGCGCGCCTGCTCGGCGATTACCGGAATAGCCTGCACCGCCGACGAGCCGGTGCCGATGATCCCGACCCGCTGCCCGCCGAAGTCCACCCCCTCGTGCGGCCAGCGGCCGGTGTGGTAGGTGGGGCCGGCGAACGAGTCCACGCCGTCGAATTTGGGGGTGATCGGGACCGACAGGCAGCCGGTGGCCATGACCAGGAACTGCGCCGACAATCGGTCGCCGCACTCGGTGCGCACGCGCCAGCGGTTCGCCGCCTCGTCGAAGGCCGCCGCCGCCGCCCGCGTGTTGAACGAGATGTCGGAGCGCAGCGCGAACCGGTCGGCGACGTGCTCCAGGTAGCGCAGGATCTCCGGCTGGGTAGGGTAGCGCTCCGGCCATTCCCACTCCTGCTGCAGTTCCTCGCAGAAGCTGTAGGAGTACTCCAGGGTGTCGGTGTCGCAGCGCGCGCCGGGGTAGCGGTTCCAGTACCAGGTGCCGCCGACGCCGCCGCCCGCCTCCAGCACGCGCACCGACAGCCCGAGCTGCCGGACCCGGTACAGCATGTACAATCCCGACGCTCCCGCCCCGACGATCAATACGTCGTACGACTCTCCGTCGAACGCCGTTTTGGCGCCGACCTGGTTTGGCTCGTCCGGCTCAGTCGCGTGCATCGTGGCCGCCGTTACCGGTTACCGGAACCGCTCACGTGAGCAGCGGGCCCGGCTGCCGGTTCGCCTCCATCGGCTCCGCCGAGCCGTGGTAGTGCGGAATGACCGGCGCGATCTTGGCCAGGGCCTGCGGCGGCCAGTCGGCGTGCTGGCGGTGCATTGCGTCGTGGAACCAGCGCTGCGTCGGCTCCAGCAGGTCGCTGAACAGGGGATAGAACCAGATGGTGATTACCGTGCGCTGCCGGTCGGAGCGGTTGGCATGGGCGGCGTGCAGCAGGCGCGCGTCGCCGATGACCACGTCGCCGGCGTTCACCGGCACGTCGACGGCGCCGTCGTAGTCGCGGAAGCGCGGGTCGTCCGGATCGCCGATGCTGTTGATGTCCCTGGTGTGCGCCTCGCCGATGTCGTGCAGCGGGTGGCGCTGCCGGTGGCTGCCGGGCAGCACCCGCAGGCAGCCGTTGAACGGGCTGGTGTCGTCCAGGTAGTACATCAGGAAGATCATCGGCGCGATGTCGCTGTAGGCGCGCGGGTCCTGCCACATCATGCAGTCCTGGTGCCAATACAGGCGCGGGCCGCCCGGAAACTTGCTGATGATCACCGCCTTCCAGAACGTGACGTCAATCAGCCCCATGCGCTCCAACTCGTGCAGCGCGTTCGGGTTGCCGATGATGTCGGCCAGTTCCGGCCAGCCATTCGAGTCGATCAGTGTGCCGGGCGAACGCGTCATCGCCAGCCGCTCGGCGTCCTGCGCCGCCACCGCCCGCGCCGCGCAACGCCGCGTGACTTCCAGCACCGCCTCGTCGGCCACGCGTGGAATCACGCAGAACCCGTCCCGCCGCAACTGCTCCAGCCGCTCCGTCGGCGGTCCCGGCTCCGGCCGCACCGCAACCCCGCTCGGCGTGGTCAAATCCCCCATGACACCCCCGCGCTCGACCATACCATCATCGCCGGCGCAGGGGAAAACCTTACCGCCGGACAATGCGGCACAAAGCTGAGCCGGGGGCGTGACGCGCGGCGCACACAGCCCGGACGCAGGTGCTGCTCGCCGGGGTGCTGCTTCCGATCCCGTTCCCAGATTCTGATACTGTACTTCAGCAGCCGCAGCCGCAACCAGGCAATTCGCTGTTGACCGCGTCCGGCAGGTGCGCGCGCAGCAGGCCGGCTGCCTCGGATTCCTCTCGGAACACGGATCGGAACAAGTGATCGTGGGGCTTGGAGATCTCGCCGGCCATGACTCGGCGGCTACGGTGTTGTCCGACGCGAATCGATGTCAACGTCAGCGTGCGAGCGATGCGAGCGATCGGTTTCTATTCGCCCATCCGCAGAGTCAGCGACTTTATGTGACGCTCGGCCGCGCGCGAGTAATCGCATCGCGACGGCGACCCGACAGCCGAGCGAGCTGGATCTCACGCTCGTCGATCACGAGTCCGTAGTCGTCGACCAACCGTGATCGCCAGTCGTCCTGCTCCTTCTCGACATGGGCCAACTGTGCCCGTGACCAGGGGTCGGCCCAGCCGGGTGCAGTGCCAACCACGACCTCAAGGGGTACGCCGCGCCGGTACGACTGATCCTTGAGGTGGTAGAGATTCATCTCGTCGCGGTGCACCCATGGGACGAGGATGTGTTCGTCCAGGAATCCCCAGCGCAACCGCACGGTGCCATGCAGGCGCCCATATTGGTAGATGGCGTAGAGCGACTTGGCGTCAGCTTCGAGCCGGCGCCGCAGCTTGGCGACCTCGCCGCCGGCGAGGTACTCGCGCAGCTTCTTGGGGTCGCCGAACGGGCGGCTGATGCCGCAAGACCCCTGTACCAGCAGGCTCGTCGTGATCTTGAGTGTCCGTCCGCTCCTGTTCAGGGATCTTGTCTTCTGCGGAGGCCCCAACTCGCCGAGGCGACGGTTCCCGGGTTCGAAGCGCAACGTCCGCAGCAGCGTGCGCACGTCGATGGCCGCAATGAGGTCGTAGGCGGCGAGCTTCTTGACCGCGCCCTCGATTTCGTCTCCCACGAAGGTGTCGAGACCCCGCTCGGCGACATCGACCAGCACCACCGCCGCAGGTTTCCGGGCGGGAAACGCGTGGATCAACACCCGCCGCATGCCGCCGAATTCCTTGACGCGAGCGTCACGCTCGCGTTCGAAGCGCTTTCGGTTGGCTTCAATCACTGCCGGATCGGGTTGCACGGTTGCCCAGCGCCTGCGGGTTTCGATCCGGTCGATGACGGCTTGCCGCGCGGAGCGAAGCGCATCGTGGTCGGGGTCGAGTTGCAAGCGGCCGTCCTCTGTCACGCGAACCGCGGACACGCGCCGCCAGTAGTTGGCCCTCTTGGCCGGCACGGGATGCCGCTCGCTGCGCGCCGACGCGAACGAGATCACGTCTTCCGGATCCAATGGTCCCGCCATGGGCATCCAGGATGCAGAGAACAACGCGTTGTGCCGACCAGCCGGTTGGGATGCCGTCGCGCCATGCGTCGTCAAGATACGCGGTCGTCAACGGAGCATCGACGGTGGGAAGTGGTTCCGGCGCGGGGCGATCCGGGGACGACGCGGCATTCGATGGGCGCAAGTCGAGGCGCCAGAGCAGGAATTCGGCCTCGGTGGCGTGCGGATCGAGCGCGTACCGGTCGCCATCACGGTAGATCGGAGCGCGCCCCGGCTTGCAACGCTTCAGTGAAGCGAGCGCATGCACGGAAGGTGCCACCCCGGCCTCCTCGAAGCGCTGCGCGGCTTCGCGCAGGGTGACGGGCTCGCCCCGTTCCAGGAGGAACACGAGCAGTAGCCGGTAGTAGTTGGCCTCCCGGTGGTCCTTCGCCACCTCAAGCCTCGGAATCCCGATCCCGAGCGCCTCGCAGTATGGATTTGTCCTGGCTGTCAACGTGGAGTTACGTTGCACCGCCGGGCGAGTGTTGATCAACCGAACGGTGGTGTGGTTGGTGTGGTGCCGGTGGTGCCCGGCGACTTCCGCTGCGTGTACGCCAACGTCGAGGCGGGCCAGGCGATGCGCGAGAACGTGGTGGAGGAGGCACGGTCACTCCGTGATGCGAAAGGACACGAAAACGGCGCATGGGGCACAGCGCGGGGGCCGGCATTTTCGGACCAAGGCATGCGCACCGTACTGTCGCAGTTTGCGCTCAGGGCGAGCCTGACGCTGGCGACGACTCCCTGGAGCGTATCTGTAGCGAGGCCATGAGCAGCGCCGGACCAGGTGGCGCACTGAGCGTGACGCTAAGTCGCTGGGCCGCTGCCGACCGCACGCCGCTGGTGCTGCTGATTGACGAGATCGACGCGCTGGTGGGCGACACCCTGCTGTCGGTGCTGCGGCAGTTGCGCAGCGGCTACGACCAGCGTCCGGCCGCCTTTCCGCACAGCATCGTCCTGTGCGGGGTGCGTGATGTGCGCGACTACCGCATCTACTCGACCGCCGAGAACCGGCTGGTGCTCGGCGGCAGCGCTTTCAACATCAAGGCCAAGTCACTGCGGTTGGGCGACTTCTCGGAGCCGGAGGTGCGTGCGTTGCTGGCGCAGCACACCGCGGCCACCGGACAGGGGTTTACGGCGGAGGCGGTGCGGTTGATCCTGACGCGGACCGCCGGGCAACCGTGGCTGGTGAACGCGCTGTGCCGGGAGGCATGCTTCGATGACGAGGTGGGGCGTGACCGCGCGCGCCCGATCACGGCGGAAGCCATCGTGGCGGCGCAGGAGCGGCTGATCCTGCGCCGCGACACGCACATCGACGACCTGGCGCACAAGCTGCGCGAGGAGCGCGTGCGGCGCGTGGTGGAGCCGATTCTGACCGGCGCGGCGGAGATCGCGTGCTCGGACGAAGATCTGGCCTACGTCCGTGACCTGGGGCTGGTGGCGCAGCCCGACGACGGCCCGCCGCGCATCGCCAACCCGATCTACGCCGAGGTGGTGCCGCGGCATCTGAACTACGCGGTGCAGGAGACGCTGCCGCAGCAGATGGTGTGGTATGTGGACGCGGACGAAAGGCTGGACGTCGAGGCGCTGCTGGCGGCGTTCCAGGAGTTCTTTCGCGAGCACTCAGAACACTGGGTGCAACGCTTCGAGCAGTACCATGAGGTCGGCCCGCAGTTGCTGCTGCAGGCGCATCTGCAGCGGGTGGTGAACGGCGGCGGACGGATCGAGCGAGAGTACGCGCTCGGGCGCGGGCGCACCGACCTGTTGATCGTGTGGCCGCAGGGCGGGCGCGAACGCCGCTACGTGGTGGAGCGCAAGGTGCTGCGCAAGGGGTTGCAGCGGACCATCGCCGAGGGGGTGGAACAAACCCGCAGCTATATGGACCGTTGCGGGGCGGAGGCAGGACACCTGATCGTGTTCGACCGCACGCCGGACCGACCCTGCGCGGACAAGATCTTCCGCCGCGCGCCGGCGGGAGCTGGCGTGCCGGTCACGGTCTGGGGGATGTAGCGCAGTAAGATGTGGCGTGCGTGGACCGCCACTCCGCCACTTGCGCTGTTGTGGCGGGTGTGACAAGATCAGGGTCTGATGCGTAGCGACGCTAGCGGGCGCAGCGGCCGATCACGGTTGACGCAGCCGCCGGCCCCGGGTCCGCTCACCGCTCACCGCTCACCGCTCACCGCTCACCGCTCACCGCTCACCGCTCACCGCTCACCGCTCACCGCTCACCGCCTAGCTGCTAGCCGCGCGACGAACGGCCGCTCGGCAGCGCTGCTGAACGCGGCGTCATCTATCCGCGTGGCGCACACCCGCCACGTATCCGTTCCTCGAACGGCCAACAACGTAGGCCGCAACCCCCACCAGTCCACTGAGCCCGGCGTTGCCGGCAGTAAGAGATATGTATGGGTCACGTGTTGACCCGCGAGGAGGAACCGTTATGGTTTCAAGGTCCTTGTTGATAGCACTCGCGTTCGTGCTGGTGGCGACCGCTGCGTTTGCCAGCCCCGCCAGCGAAGGCGAGGAGGCGGCCGCCGCCGAGAAGGAAATGGTGCGCGACCCGGCCACCGGCAAGATGGTGACCGCGCCCGAGTACGGTGGCACCATCACCTTCGGCACCGCCTCCGAGCCGCCGAATTCCGATCCCGGGCAGGGGCACCCGGGTTTATATTCCTGGATGTTCACGCTCGAGAAGCTGGGCATGGCGGATTGGGCGCTAGACAGACAGCGAAACGCTCTGCAATCCCCGTACTCGCCGGACTTCGCGATAACCGGTCTGTTGGCCGAAAGCTGGGAACTGACCGACCCGGTAACGCTGACAGTCCGGATCCGCAGCGGCGTGCACTGGCACGACAAGGCACCGATGAATGGCCGCGGGCTCACTGCCAAGGACGTGGAGTACAACTGGCACCGCTATCTGGGCCTGGGCAGTGGCTACACCGAAGTCAACCCCTTCGTGGCGCAGTGGGCGCAGGTCGACGATGTAGGCATCGTGTCGGTAACCGCCACCGACGACCGCACGGTCGTCTTTAAACTGAAAGAGCCCAATATCTTCGCGGAGCGGACGATCATCCATGAATACAGTACTCACATCGCGCCTCCCGAGGTTATCGAAGAGCACGGCGACCTTCTGGATTGGCGCAACCTGGTCGGCACTGGGCCCTATGAGCTGACCGACTGGGTCGAGGGCAGCTCCCTGACCTTCACCAAGTACCCCAACTATTGGAAGTTCGACGAGAAGTACCCGGACAACCGCTTGCCCTATATCGACGAAGTCGCCTGGTTGATCATGCCCGAAGAGTCGACGCGCGTGGCCGCATTCCGGTCGGGGCAGATCGACTACCTGGGCTCGATTACCGGATCGCAAATACAGAGTGTCGACGTAGTCGACGATCTCAAGCGGACCAATCCCGATATCGGGGTGTGGCCGTTCTTTGCCGGCGGAGCATCTCTCGCGTTCAACCTGTCCGTGGAGCCAGTTAACGACCTCAGAGTGCGCCAGGCGATCCAGATGGCACTCGATGCAGAAGCGATCAACGACGGCTACTGGAAGGGCTTGGCAAACACCACGCCTCAAGCCCATACGAGTAGCGCCATCGCCGGATTCGCACCGCAGTTCGCCGAGTGGCCCGAGGAGATCAAGAAGTTTTACCGGCATAACCCGACGGAGGCAGAGAAACTCCTCGACGCTGCCGGTTACCCGCGCGGTGCCGATGGTATCAGGTTCAAGACCAACATCGAGGTCAGAAATGTCTACGATGTGAACGTGTACGAGATCTATGCGGAACAGCTTCTGGCGGTTGGTATCGACGCCGAGCTACAGGTCATGGAAACCGCTCCGTGGGTGAGCAATATCAATAACAAGACGTACCAAAGCATGACCTCCGCAACGGTAGCGAATACGTGGGGTCAACTGACTCCGTTGACGCACTCCGTCACGGGTAACGCGTGGCAGCCCGGGGGCCCGATTGCGAACCCCGAGTATGATGCCCTGGTTGCAGCCGCACAGAATGCGTCTACTCTCGAGGAGGCGCAGAAGGCTTCGCGGGACGCGCTCTTGATCATGCTGGAGAACCATTGGTACACGACGGCCGGCGAAGCACCGATAGTCTCCGTGAGCCAGCCCTGGCTCAAGGGCTTCAACGGCGAGTTTGACTTGGTATCCGTCGGCGCCGGCGCCATCGTGGCGCGTATCTGGCTCGACCCCGATCTGAAGAAATCGATGGGGTTCTGATCGTGGCGTTGGGATGGCGGTGACAGAGCCGCCGTCCCAACGGCCACCCCTCCAGCACCACACTGCATGAAAGCCTACATCATTAGACGACTGCTGCTGATGATCCCGACGTTGTTGTTGGTCAGCATCCTGGTGTTCCTGCTCATCCGGTTCATCCCCGGCGATGTCATCGACGCGATGTTTGCGAGCTCCTATAGGGGCGGATCTGCTGAAACTCGCGCGGATCTCGAGCGCTTTCTCGGCTTGGACGTGCCGACGCACGTGCAGTACGCGCGCTGGATCGGCGACATGGTGCTGCACGGCACGCTCGGAAAGTCGCTCCTTGGCAGCGCCATCACGATCGAGCAGCAGATTCTCCGCAGGTTGCCGGTCACCCTCGAGCTTGGCCTTCTGGCAATCGCCATCGGGCTCATCATCGCGTTGCCGGTGGGCATCTACTCGGCGATCCGCCGCAACACGCTCGCCGACTACGCTGGGCGCTCCCTGGCGGTGGTCGGATTGGCGACGCCCAACTTCTGGCTGGGTCTGCTGGTTATTGTCTTTCCGGCGATCTGGTGGAACTGGACCCCGCCGATTCGGATGATTGCCCTCGCCGATGACCTGCTGGGCAATCTCGGCGTGTTCATCATCCCCAGTCTGATTCTGGGCACCTACTTCGCCGCCGCCACCATGCGCATGACCCGCACCATGATGCTGGAGGTGCTCAGGCAAGACTACGTGCGCACCGCCTGGTCCAAGGGCCTGCGGGAGCGAGTGGTCGTGGTCAGGCACGCCATCAAGAATGCCCTCATTCCGGTCATCACCCTCGCCGGTCTGCAGCTGCCTGTCCTGATCGGCGGCTCGGTAATAATGGAGAACATCTTCAACCTGCCGGGGATCGGGCGTCTCTTGGTGGATGCCCTCCTCGACCGAGATTACCCGATGGTCTCCGGCGTAAACCTGGTCTTTGCCGCCGGCGTGGTGGCCATCAACCTGGTGGTCGATCTGCTGTACGCGTTCCTCGACCCGCGCGTGCGCTACCGGTAGCGAGCATGGTGCTGCTGAAGAGACTGTTCCGGGAGCATCCGTTGGGTACCGTCGGGGCCGCCATCATCCTGGTGTTGATCCTGGTGAGTATCTTTGCCGATGCTCTGGCACCGTTTCGCTTCGGCGAGATGAACCTGGACGATCGCCTGGCCGAGCCATCGAGCCAGCATCCGCTCGGCACCGACCAGCTGGGACGCGACTTCCTGAGCCGCCTGATCCACGGCGCGCGCCTCTCGCTGTTCGTCGGGCTGGCGGCGACCACCTTGCACGTGGTGGTCGCGACGCTGATCGGCGGCACCGCCGGCTTTCTCGGCGGGAGATTCGATCTGGTGGTGCAGCGCTTCGTCGACGCGTGGATGTCGATGCCGGGCCTGCTGGTGCTGCTGACCATCATGTCCCTGGCCGGCCGCGGTCTGCTGCAGATCATTCTCGTGCTCGGCATCTCCTCGGGCATCAGCAATTCCCGGGTGGTGCGCGGTGCCGTCATCGCCATCAAGGAGAACGACTACTTCCAGGCAGCCCGAGCAGTTGGCAGCCCCGCCGCGCAGATCCTCTGGCGACACGTGCTGCCGAACGTCATGCCGCCCATCATCATCATCTTCTCGATCACCATCGGCGCCATCATCGTGGCCGAGGCCTCGCTGAGCTTCCTCGGCTTCGGTCTGCCACCTGATGTGCCGAGCTGGGGTGGCATGCTCAGCCGCGAGGGGCGCCAGTACATGACCATCGCGCCGCGGCTGGCGATCTGGCCGGGCCTGTGCCTGACGATCGTCGTGTACGGCATCAACATGTTCGGTGACGCAATTCGCGACCTGCTCGACCCGCGGCTGCGCGGCGGCGGCCGCTACGGAACCTCCAAACGGAGCAAGACAGTCCCACGCAGTTCGCGCTGAGTCAGCTCCGCGGTCGTTAGTCGTCTGCAGGCAGAAAATCGGCGACCCGGAAACCGGACACGGCGGTGCGGCTGGCGCCCAGCCGTCGTGTCGCCGCCATACGCCCTACCAAGCCGACATCCACGTCGCTGATGCCGGATGCGTTGCGCAACACGGACGCGACGGCGTCCAGCGCCGCGAATGCACCGCCGCGCGCCGTCTCTGCCCACTTGGCGTCGAGCAGCCGAATCCGCTCATACGGCCCCTGAATGAGGAAGTCGGCCTCACGGTTCTGCTGGTCGCGATAAAACCACAACGACCACTCCGGGCGCGTGAGTTGGAGCCGGGTGCGCAGTTCGGCGCACACGAAGTTCTCCCAGATCGGACCGGTAAGGGGCGACCTGCCCAGATCATCGGCGCCAATGCCCAACAGGAAACAAAGCAGTCCGGTGTCGTTGAAGTAGAGCTTTGGCGACTTCACCAGCCGCTTGCCGACGTTGGCGAAAAACGGCTCCAGGAGCGTCACCTGGTTGCCCGCCTCGAGGGCCGACAGCCACTGACCCACCGTCGTCTGGGAAATGCCGACGTCGCGCGCAATGCCTGACTTGTTGAGCAGTTGTCCGGCGCGAACCGCGCATGCCCGCAGAAAGCGCTCGAAATCGCGCAGACTACCCACGTTCACAATCTGCCGCAGGTCACGTTCCAGGTAGGTGCTCACGTAGCTCTGGTAGAACTCGCGTGCCGGAATGGTCTGGTCCGCCCACAGTTCCGGAAAACTGCCCCGGACCAGCATCTCGCCGGTGGCAGCCGGCTCCTGCCGCCAGCCCGCATGGCGCATCTCGTCCACGCACAATCCGGGCAGCTCCAGCACGGCGCAGCGCCCGGCCAGACTGTCGCTCACCCCGCGCATCAAGGGAAACTTCTGCGACCCGGTGAGGATGAACTGGCCCCTGCGAGAGCGCGCGCCGTCGACGGCCACCTTCAAGTGCCGGAACAGCCCGGGTGCGTACTGCACTTCATCGATCACCAGCGGAGCTGGATGATCCTGCAGGAAGCTGGCCGGGGCCTCTTCGGCCTGCTCCGCCAGCAGTTGCAGATCCAGGCTGACGTAATGATGATCGGGGAACAGCCGCTTGAGGAGCGCGGTCTTGCCGGTCTGTCGTGCTCCGGTGAGAATCAGCACCGGGAACGCGGCCGCCAACCGCCGCAGCCGATCCTCCATGATCCGCGTTATCCACATAGTGAGATATGTTGGGATTGAAGTGACGATTTGTCAAGAATGAGCCCGAGCCTGACCGCTCGTCGAGCGGCGGCCGCTATGGAGCGTCGAAGCGGTCGAGCGGAAGCAGGGCTGCTTGACCGCGTGCCTTCGCTCGTCTACCATTTGCTAGCAATCGATGGCGTTGCAGCGATATTGGAGGCGGGAATGGCACTTGTACAGATCGCCACTCGGATCGACAGCAGAATAAAACAGGCGGTCGAGGAGGTGTGCACACAGCGTGGCCTGAAGATCGGACGCTTCGTCCAGGACGCACTGCTCGACAAGCTGGAGGAACTCGAGGATATAGAGGACCTCAAAGCGATCCGGTTCGAGCCGACCAAGTCGTGGACCGACGTGCTCAGCGACTTGGAGCTGGATGGCGAAGTATAGGATTGAGTTCTCGGCGACCGCTGAACGTCAGATCGCGAAGCTGGGCAAGCCGGATCAGCTACGCATCTTGCGCAGAATCAGAGATCTGGCCGCTGATCCACACCCCCCTGGAACGCGCAAACTGCAGGGCTACGCGGATGTGTTTCGTATCCGAGTCGGTACCTATCGCGTACTCTACAGCGTGGAGTCCGCTCGCCTGGTGATCGTCGTTCTGAAGGTCGGCCAGCGAAAAGACGTCTATCGATAATTGCCCGCGTTCGCAAATGATCGGCGCGTGGCGGTATCGCTACGCACCTGCGATCCGGCGACACCGATCGACTGGCATCGGGTGGCCGGCAGTCCCACAATCCTGGTCCGACTAGGCTGGGGCCACATGGAGCCGATTCTGACCGGCGCCGACGAGCAGGCGTGGTCGACCGAGGATGTCGCCTACGTGCGCGACCTGGGGCTGGTGGCGCAGGACGCCGCCGGCACGCCGCGCATCGCCAACCCGGTCTACGCCGAGGTGGTGCCGCGGCATCTGAACTACGCGGTGCAGGCGGGGCTGCCGCAACAGGTGGCGTGGTACGTGGGCGCGGACGAGGGGCTGGACGTCGAGGGGCTGCTCGCGGCGTTCCAGGAGGTCTTCCGTGAGCACTCCGAGCACTCGGTGCAGCGCTTTCGAACAATATCACGAGGCCACGAGGCCGGGCCGCAGTTGCTGCTGCAGGCGCACCTGCAGCGGGTGGTGAACGGCGGCGGGCGCATCAAGCGGGAGTACGCGCTCGGGCGCGGACGTACCGACCTGCTGATCGTGTGGCCGCAGGGCGGGCGCGTGCGCCGCTTGGTGGCGGAGCGCAAGGTGCTGCGCAAGGAGTTGGAGCGGACCATCGCCGAGGGGGTGGAGCAAACCCGCGGCTACATGGACCGTTGCGGGGCGGAGGCAGGCTCGTGGACCTGGGACGCAAGCGCGAATTGTACCGATCGCTGGACGTGCGGGACTGGCGCGAAAAAAGTTGCTGATTTCGTGGATTCGGGGTTGACATGGTTTGGGCCGTCCGATTGAGCCGCGTGCCTACTCCAGCGGGGATTTGGCGCACGGTGCGCGTGGCGGGCTTGTCCCTGGCGCGGCCGCTCACATTGACCCCGAAAGCCAAAATCCGTCCTCCGCCGGCTCCACGGGCCGTCAAGGGGCGGGTGAAATCCGGGTGTACGATGAATCATGGAACACGACACGATCACGCTTGCACCTTACGCGACGGCGCCCGAGCGGCCTGAACCGACGGTGATGATCCGGCCGGCGGACGGCGAGGCGCTCGCCTCTGCTCAGGAGAAGGCGACCGACCGCGCGCTTGGGAACGGTGCGGCAATGCGACCGGATCCGGCCCAGAAGCCCGAGCTGGAACGCCTCGGCGACCACATCGCCGAGCTGTCGGCGCGCATCGACGCGGCTACCTACGAGTTGCTGTGCCAACTGCGCGAGTTCGACCGCCGCCACGGCTGGGAGGGGTGGCGCTCCTGCGCCCACTGGCTGAACTGGCGCACCGGGCTCGACCTCGGCGCCGCGCGCGAGAAGCTGCGCGTGGCCGGCGCGCTGGCCGACCTCAACCACATCGCCGCGGCCATGGCGCGCGGCCAGTTGTCCTACTCGAAGGTACGCGCCCTGACCCGGGTCGCGACACCGGCTACTGAAGCGCCGCTGTTGGCGTTGGCCCTGGGCGCCACCGCCTCGCACGTGGAGCGGCTGGTGCGGGGGTGGCGGCGGGCGGATCGCGATGCGCTGCCCGATGCCGAGCAGGTGCTGCTGGCGGGGCGGGCGTTGAGCATGCAGGTGGACGAGGACGGCATGGTGGTGCTGCGCGGCCGGTTGCCGGCGGAGGTGGGGGCGGTGCTGCTGCGGGCCGTGGAGGCAGCACTGGAGCAGGTGCCGGCGAGCGCGGAGGGCGGCGAGTCCACGATTGCGCAGCGGCGGGCCGATGCGCTCGGGCTGGTGGCGGAGAGCGCGCTGGCCGGCGGGCTCGATCCGGGCAACTCCGCCGACCGCTTCCAGGTGACCGTGCACGTTCAGGCGGCCACTCTCGCCGCCCGCGAGGCACGGCGCGGTTGCGCGGAAACGCGGACGGCCGGCCCGGCGGCGGCGACGCCGTCCCCCGCTGCAGAGGACGCCGTGCCGCACGTTGCCGCGGAAACGCGGGACCATGGAGTCTGTCCGGACGCGAGCACCATGCCAAGTGTCGCGAAGGATCCGTCAACTCTGGGGCCGGCGACAGCCGCCACGGCTCACGTTTCCGCGGAAGTGTTGCAGGCCAGTGCAGTAGCGAGCGAATGGGCGGTGCCGAACACGGACCTCGACGCCGGTCTCGCCGTTATCGAACAGGTGGGAGGGCTCCATCTCGGCAGGGAGACGGCCCGCCGCGTGGGCTGCGATGCCGGCGTCGTGGTGCTGAGCCACGGCGCCGATGGCGAGGTACTGGATGTCGGGCGCAGGACGCGCACCGTGCCGAGCGCCCTGCGCCGCGCCCTGCACAGCCGCGACCGCGGCCAGTGCCAATTCCCGGGCTGTGAGTCGCGCCGCTGCGATGCTCACCACGTCGAACATTGGGCCGACGGCGGCGCAACGAAGCTGCAGAATCTCCTCAGTCTCTGTCGATTCCATCACCGCGCAGTGCACGAGGCGGGCTTTCGGGTATCCGGAGGAGACGCCGACGGGCAGTTCCGGTTCCTGCGTCCGGACGGCGAGCCGCTGCCGGCGGAGCCGCCGGTGCCGAGCTGGGCAGGTGCTCCGCTGGCGCCAATCGACGCGCGGCTGGCGGCGGCCGGCATCAGCATCGGCCCCGACACCGCCACCCCCGAGTGGTACGGAGAGTCGCTGGACCTGACGGCGGCGCTCGACGTGCTGTGGGAGCCGCCGGCTGCCGCGGCGTGCGAAAGTTCCTGACTGCGCCGCCGGCGCGCATTCGCCGCGGGCCCGGCTATCCACCCCGCCCGCCGGAATACCGGGCCGCACTCCCGCCACGCCGGCTGCCGACTCGGCAGCATGCTTGCCGCGGCGACGCCCGGTTGCGGCCGACAGGACAGGGAGGACAGGGCTGGCCGGTTGTGGGCGGGCGGCGCATCTGTTAGGGTGGCCGGCGACGCTGGCGGCGGGCGGCCACGCTCTGTTTTGCGACGCCAGCGGCAGTTTCCCAAGGGAGGAACGGAAGTGAATAGAGTCAGGACCAGTTTGTTGTTGGCGGCCGCGGTGCTGCTGGCGGCGGCGCCGATGGCGCTGGCGGGCGGCGAGGAAGAGGGTGCAGGTGCGAGCGCCGTTCCTCCCGGCTACTTCGGCACCTACGAGCCGGCCATCGACATGGAGTGGATCAAGAGCACGTGGCAGACCGCGCGCGAGGCGGTCAACAACAAGCTCGAACCGGCCACCGGGGAGACCTTCGAAGACAACCGCTGGACGCGGGCGATGCGCGACGAACTGGGCATCAACGTCACCTACAAGTGGGTGGCGGACGGCTCGCAGGCGCAGGAAAAGCTGAAGCTGGCCATGGCATCCGGCGACCTGCCCGACGTGATCACCCTGGAGGGCGCCCAGCGCCTGGTGGACTTCCAGCAGCTTGGCGAGGCCGATCTGCTCGCCGACATGACCGACCTGTGGGAGCAGTACGCCTCGCCGCTGGCCAAGGAGGTGGTGGGCGCCGATGGGCAGGTGATCTTCAACGCCGTGAGCCACGGCGGACGCATGAAGGGCATCCCCGGCCCCTCGGCGGGCCTGGACTCCTACAGTTACTTCTGGGTGCGCCAGGACTGGCTCGACAACCTGGGGCTGCAGCCGCCGCGCACCACCGAGGACCTTCTGGAGATGGCGCGCGCATTCACCCACGACGACCCGGACGGCAACGGCGAGGACGACACCTTCGCCATGATGCTGGACAAGGGGCTGTGGTACCGGTCGGAGGGCTTCTTCTGGTCGTTCGGCGCCTATCCCGACGCCTGGCTGCAGGCTTCCGGCGACGGCCTGATGTACGGCGCCATCCAACCGGAAGTGAAGGACGCGCTTGCCGCGCTGCGCAACATGCACGCCGACGGCCAGTTCGACCCGGAGTGGGCGGTGAAGGACAGCGCCAAGGCCAACGAGGCGTTCGCCCGCAACGCCGTGGGCATCTCCTACGGCGGCCACTGGATCTCCTACGACTTCCTGCCCGGCTGGGAGAACGACAACAGCATCGACTGGAGCGTGTACCCGCAGCCGGGCGTGGACGGCAATACCCCGAAGGGCGAGTTGGAGCTGGGCATGCAGCGCATCTACGCGGTGCGCAAGGACTACGCGCACCCCGAGGCGGTCGTGAAGGCATACAACCTGTACTGGGAGAAGCTGTACGGCGAGACCGGCGACTACGAGTACTGGGGCAACGACGAGATTATGGACGGCATCTGGTGGATCGGGCCGTTCGCCGCCTTCCACCCGTGGGTCAACATCCCGCCCTACTACGACATCCAGGCGGTATACGCGGGCGACCTGGACCCGTCCGAGCTCACCGGCGTATCGCTCGACTACTACAACAACACCGAGAACAACCCGCACCCGGCCCAGCAGTGGGCATGGCAGGAGATGTTCACCGATCCGGCGACCTCGCCATTCGGCCACATCACCCGCCGCGTGGACGAGGGCAGCCTGTTCGTGGACAACTTCGTGGCCGCGCCGACCCCGACCATGGTGGACCGCTGGGGCACCCTTGAGGAGCTGAAGATCACCACCTTCACCCGCATCATCGTCGGCGACCTGGATCTGGACAGCGGATTCGCGGAGTTCGTCGAGGACTGGAACAAGCTGGGCGGCGCGCAGATCACCGAAGAGGTGAGCGACTGGTACCGCGCCAACCAGTAGCGCGCTGCAACCGTAGACGGATCGCCGCCCTGGGCCGGCCGGCCACCTGACCGGCCCGGCGGCGCATCCCCAAAGCCCAATCCGCCGTGGCCTCCAAGCGCACCAACACGCTCCCCTATCACCTCATGCTGCTGCCCGGGGTGCTGCTGGTGCTGGTGTTCTCCTACGTTCCGATTTACGGCGTCGTGATCGCCTTTCAGCGCTTCATCCCGGCGCGCGGCATGTTCGGGAATCAGACTTGGGTGGGGCTGGGCAACTTCGACTACCTGCTCGCCCTGCCCACCGTGTGGCAGGTGTTCGCCAACACCCTGATCATCGCCATCCTCAAGATCGCCGGCGGCACCATACTGCCGATCGTGGTGTCGCTGCTGCTCAACGAGGTGCGCAGCGCCCTGTTCCGGCGCACCGTGCAGACCATTATCTACTTCCCCTACTTCATCTCCTGGATCGTGTTCGGGGGCATCATGGTGGACTTGCTGTCGCCCAACGGCGGCATCGTGAACCAGGTAATCGCGGCGTTCGGCTTCGAGCCGGTCTACTTCCTGGGCGACGTGGAGCGGTTCCGCGGCACCCTGGTGGTCACCGACGTGTGGAAGACGTTCGGCTTTATCACGGTGATCTACCTGGCGGCTATCACCTCGATCGACCCGACCCTGTACGAGGTGGCGTCGATCGACGGCGCCGGGCGCTGGCAGAAGGCGTGGCACATCACCATTCCGGGCATGGGCATGGTGATCGTGCTGCTGATGGTGCTCAACCTCGGCAACATCCTGAACGCGGGTTTTGAGCAGGTGTTCGTACTGTACAGCCCGCTGGTGTACGAGACCGGCGACATCATCGATACGCTGGTGTACCGGCTCGGCCTGCTGCAGGCGCAGTTCGGGGTGGCGACCGCGGTGGGGCTGCTCAAGGGCGTGATCTCGTTCGGGCTGATCTCGGCGTCCTACTACGTCGCCTACCGGTTCTTCTCCTACCGGCTGTTCTGATGGCTGTCGCCGCAGGTTCGCTGCCTGTGCGGATGCGCCGCCCGCGGCTGTCCGCTTTCGCCGTGATCAACGGCACCGTGCTGTCGCTGGTCGCCGCGGTGTGCCTGTTTCCGATGATCCACATGGTGGCGGTGTCGTTCAGCACGCGCGCCCTGGTGCTGGCCGGCGAGGTGGTGTTCTTGCCGCGCGGCTTCAACACCGCCTCCTACGCCTGGGTGCTGGTGCAGGGCGGGTTCTGGACCTCGATGTGGGTGTCGGCGCAGCGCATGGTGGTCGGGATCGCCATCAACGTGGTGCTGGTGCTGCTGCTGGCGTTCCCGCTGTCCAAGGAGAAGCACGAGTTCCGCGCCCGCGCCTTTTACGTGTGGTTCTTCTTCTTCACCATGCTGTTCGAGGGCGGGCTGATTCCGCTGTACATGACGGTGTCGACGCTGGGCATGCTGGACACGATCTGGGCGCTGGTGCTGCCGCGCGGGGTGCAGGTGTTCCTGGTGCTGCTGATGCTCAACTTCTTCCGCCAGGTGCCGGGCGAGCTGCAGGACGCGGCGGAGATCGACGGCGCCGGCAAGTGGCGCATCCTGTGGCAGGTGTACGTGCCGGTGTCGCTGCCGGCAATCGCCACCATCACCCTGTTCTCGGGGGTATTCCACTGGAATTCGTGGTTCGACGGGCTGATCTACGCCAACCACCCGGACCGCTACCCGGTGCAGACCTACCTGCAGATCCTGCTGCGCGGCGACATCCTGTCGCAGGCCACGTCGCTGAGCGAGATCTCGGAGATCTTCCACCTCTCCAACCGCACCGTGCGGTCGGCCTACATCGTGATCGGCATCGTGCCGATCCTGGCGCTGTACCCGTTCCTGCAGCGCTACTTCATCAAGGGTATCGTGATCGGCAGCGTAAAGGGATAATTGGATTGCAAGGGGGACTGACCATGACCAACAGGCAAGCGGTGCGGCCGGCGTTGGCCGCGGGAGACTGGGACCGATTGGCCGAGGAGCCGCTGCCGGAGCTGGACGGCGAGTACCCGATCAGCGACGCGCAGGTGGAGGGCTTCTGGGAGAACGGCTTCATCGTCCTGGAGGAGGTGCTCGATCGGGACGAGATCACCGCCTATGGGGAGGCGATCCGCGACGTGGCGATGGCCCACTTCCGCGCCCGCGGGCTGGCGCTGTCGTTCGGCGGCGCCTTCCTGCAGCAGCTCAACTTGCGCTACTGCTCCGACGCGGTGCGCAGCTTCGTGCTCAGCCCGCGCTTCGGGCGCATCGCCAGCCGCCTGCTGCGCGCGCCGGCGGTGCGCCTGTACCACGAGCAGGCGTTGTTCAAGCCGCCCGGCGGCATCGACTCGCACTGGCACCAGGACCAGTTCTACTTCCCGTTCGACGACACCTTCACCATGGGCATGTGGATGCCGCTGGTGGACTGCTCGCTGGACATGGGGCCGCTGCGCTTCGTGGCCGGCTCGCACAAGTACGGCAACCTGGAGGGCATGTCGATCAGTGAGGAGTCGAAGCACTTCTTCGACGACTTCGCCGAGCGCGAAGGGCTGGAGGTGGTGCAGGTGCCGGGCCTGAAGGCGGGCGACTGCTCCATCCACCTGGGCTGGACCGTGCACGGCGCGCCGGCCAACCGCTCCGACAAGGTGCGCGAGGCGATGACCGCCAACTACTTCCCGGACGGCGCCCGCATCACCGACATGTCGCGCTCGCCGGACGGTTTGCGCTTCGTGGGCGGCCTGGTGCCCGGCCAGCTCGCCAACGGCGTCATGAACCCGATCGTGTACTCGGAGCACGCGGCGGAGGCGGGCGCGAAATGACCAGCCAGTGGAGCCCCGAGCAGGCCAACGACTGGTTTGCGTCGATCCCGTTGCCGTTCGGCTGCAACTTCCTGCCGAGCACGGCGGTAAACAGCACCGAGATGTGGCAGGCGGACACGTTCGACCCCGCCACCATCGAACGCGAGCTGCAGTTGGCGGCCGGGCTCGGCTACAACACGGTGCGCGTGTTCCTGCAGTTCATGGTGTGGGAGGCCGACCCGGCCGGCCACAACGAGCGCCTGGAGACCTTCCTGCGGCTGGCCGATGCCGCCGGCATCACCATGATGCCGATCCTGTTCGACGACTGCCGTTTCGACGACCGCGACCCCTACCCGGGCCGCCAGGACGACCCCAAGCCGGGTGTGCACAACAGCCGCTGGACGCCGAGCCCCGGCTACGCCACCGCCGATGACCCGGCGCGCTGGCCGCGGCTTGAAGCGTACGTCAGCGATCTGGTGGCGAGCTTCGGCAGCGACCGCCGGGTGCTGGTGTGGGACCTGTACAACGAGCCCGGCGGCGACCGCCCCAAGGAGAGCCTGCCGCTGGTGGAGGCGGCGTTCCGCTGGGCGCGCGCCGCCGACCCGCAGCAGCCGCTGACCGTGGGCTCGTTTTTCTGGCACGACTACATGACCGAGATCCGGCTGTGCGGCGAACGCAACTCCGACGTGGTGTCGTTCCACAGCTACGGCAACCTGCAGGAGATGCGCGAGCGCCTCGACGAGCTGCAGGAGTACGGACGCCCGCTGCTGTGCACGGAGTGGCTCGCGCGCCACCACGGCTCAGGGTTCGCCAGCCACCTGCCGCTGTTCCGCGAGCGCAACGTCGGCACCTACCAGTGGGGCCTGGTCGCCGGCCGCATCCAGACCTACCTGCACTGGTATACCCGCTACAGCCCGGAGCCGGACGGCGAGCCGCGCCTGTGGCTGCACGACGTGATCCGCCCCGACGGCTCCCTGTTCGACCCCGCCGAGGCCGCCGCGCTGCGCGGCCACGTCGGCGAAGACCTGGCGCTGGAGCCGGTGCCGATGACCCCGAAGCTGATGGCCCACCTGGAAGAACTGGGCCTGATCATCCGCCTCCGCCCCGGCGGCCACGACCTCGCCGCGCAGCCCGGCGAGACCCTCGGCGAGTCGATCTACGAGACCGCCGACCGCTACGGCCCCCACAAGCTGATCGCCGTGACCGTGAACCGCGCCGAGTTCGCCGCCTTCGGCACCCACCCCGGCAACGAGGAGTTCCTGCTGATCGGCAATCCCGACAGCCAGCCGATGTACCTCGCCGTCGCCCTGTGCATGCGCGAACAGTTCGAGCACAAGGTCAAGACCGGCCGCCTGACCGCCGCCGACCTGGTGATGATCGAGTGCCGCTACAACGACCCCGAGACCAGCTTCTTCGTAATGCGTGCCAGCGTTCCCCACGGCGAGGCCATCGTCCCGGTCGCCGGCAAGCCCGCCCCCAGCTTCTACGTCACCGAGTCCCGCGACCTCCCCCTCGACATCATCGACCTGCGCAAATTCCGCCTCCGGGTGGCCCGCTGAGAAGAGTAACACCATGACCTACAAGGGCTACGCGGCCCGGATCGAGTATGACGACGACGATGGTATCTTCACGGGACGGATCGCGGGAATCCGAGATGGGGTGGGGTTCCACGCCGATTCGGTGGAGTGCCTGAGGCAGGCCTTCCACGAAGCAGTCGAGGACTACCTCGAAACCTGCGCCAAGATCGGCAAGGAGCCTCAGAAGGCGTACTCGGGCCAGGTGATCTTCCGCGTCAGCCCGGAAACGCATCGCAAGGCGGCTGCGGCGGCTGAACTGTCCGGCAAGAGTCTGAACCAGTGGGCACAAGAGGTGCTGGAGCGCGCCGCGGCTGCGGGATAGGCGCCGCTCTTGGAACGGAGCGTTACTTGAGAATGCTCGGGTCGACGTCGTGGGCGATGCAGGCGACGCAGTCGCCCTGGCCGACGAGGGAGGGGCCGCGGCTGGCAAGAAGCACGCCCGCCGTCAGCGCGACGACGGCAGCCGGCTCCCGGTCCGGGCGCTCGAGGAAGTGGACCTGACCGACCTTCTCCCCGGCCGCCACGCTGCTGCCCAGGTCGACGACGCTCTCGTAGATCCCGGACTCGGGCGCGAAGCGGTAGTCCTGGCGGTCGAGTGACTGCACCCAGCGCGTCGGCGGCAGGCCGAGTTCGGCTCGCGAGCGCTGCTCGCCTGCCACGACGCCGAGGTGCACCAGCACGTTGCGCAGGCCTTCCTGGCTCAGCCGGTGCACCTTTGCCGGGACCGGTTCGCCGCCGCCCATCTCCGTCGTGACAACAACCTTGCCCTGGCGTTCCGCCTCGACCGGCAGCAGACCGGTTCCGGCGATGTCGGTGTAAAGCAAGGCGAAATCGGTGTTGTACGCCTCCGCCGCGGCCACCATCTTGCGGCGCTGATCACGATCCGGCACCAGGTGCATGTGAGCGCACGGATAGAATTCGACGCTGCGCCCGCCGGTGTGCAGGTCGATGACCGCGTCCGCCATCGGGAACAGCTGGGTAGCCAGGTAGTGCGCCAGTATCTCCGAAACCGTGCCGCTCGGATCGCCGGGGAAGCAGCGGTTGAAGTTCTTCCCGTCCAACGGCGACAGGCGTGTGCCGGCCTTCGACGCCGGTACGTTCAGCGCCGGGATCATGATGAGCCGGCCTCGGACAACGTCAAGCGGAAGCTCCCGACAGAGCTTCAGGATCGCCACCTGCCCCGGATACTCGTCGCCGTGGTTTCCTGCCATGAGCAGGACGGTCGGGCCCTCGCCAGCGGCGAGCACCGCTACCGGCACCTGCAGGTTGGCCCAGCCGCCGAGGTTGTGCGAGTAGGGAATTGCGAGATGACCAAGCTGCTTGCCGGGCTTCTCGTAGTCGACGGTTGCGCCGATCTGCGTGGGTTCCATTCAACCAGTGTAACCAAAGCCGGTGGCCGAGGTCTTACGTCCTTCCGCGGCACCGCACGCGCCGCACGCCGTTGGCAGCTTGACATTCGGATACAAACGTGCAAGCGTAATGCTCTTCGGTAACGCGAATGCAACGAGTTTCCCAGTCACTTGGGCGAAGGGGGTGTTGAGAAACAATCAGAGTGAGGAACAATCAGAATTGTGGTCGCCGAACGTAACCGGCGCATCAACTCGCCCGAGCTACTGCCGGCCATGGCCGCCGGGCAGCAGTATCACGACGGCCTACCAATCAAGCGAGGTCCACACCATGAGGCCGCCGCCTGATCAATTTACACACCTGATACGAAAGGAGCAATGATGAAAAGGATACCTTTTCTATTCTTAGTTGGGCTCTTGGGAGTCTCTGTCTTCGCCGGGGGTACCGACGAGGAGAGCGCTGCATCCGCACCGGCAGCGACCGTGGACACTGGCGGATTCGAGTGGGAGTACATGGCGGATACCTCGCCAGTCACGCTCTCGTTTTGGCAGAATACCTGGGGCGGTTGCCGGCCAGCAGTCCAATGGGATGATGGTCTCGTCTCTCAATTCATTACGCAACAGACCGGTATCACGCTCGATATGGACGTACTCGAGGGTGAAGAAGACGAAGTATTGGCACCCATGATCGCATCGGGCGACCTCCCCGACATGCTGGCTTTTGGCAGTTACACAAGCCCGCTCCTCCAGCAAATAATCGATGCCGGCATGGTACACGCGATTTCCGACCTGATCGACGAGTATGCCCCCAAGACGTGGGATCTCGTACCGCCTGCATATCATACCTACCACACCGCCGATGACGGCAAGATGTGGTACTGGGCAGGGTTCATGTACTATGCCGAGGTGATGGAAGCCTTCGAACAGATAAACGTACCGTTTACGAGTGGCGAAGGCATCATGTTTACCAGGCGCGACATCCTGGAGGCGTACGGCAAGGAAGACATCACGACCCTTGGCGAGTTCGAGGACTACCTCCGATTTGCTCATGCAAACTATCCGGACGTCCTGTCGATAGACTTTGGCGGCAGCGTGTCCGACCTGCTGTTCGGCAGGGCCGGCAACAACATGTTCCGAGGTACGTTCGGAATGCACGTGTCTGGTTACTACCCGCAGGGCGACGACGTACAACTGCTGTTCAGAGACCCCAAGTACTTGGAGTTCCTGCAATGGTTGAATAGCCTGTACCAGGACGGCTTGATCAGCAAGGGCCAATTCACCGAACAGACCCAGCAATCCGAGGAACGACTCTACTCGGCCGGTTACGTAAGTACCGTGGGTGCCATCTTCAACGTCGATAATACCGTCAATACAACGATTCGGGAAAACGACGGCAACGATAACCGGACGTACACCCCCATCGGCCCGATCGTCAAACAGGGCGTCGAGTTTACCAAGCCAACGATCAGAAACAAGGGCTTCAATGGATTGGTCATTACCAAGAACGCCGAACGGCCCGACCGCGCCATCAAGTTCCTCCAGTGGGCACTCACCGACGAGGGGCAGACTACGTTGATCCTCGGCGCCGAGGGAGAGACGTGGGACTGGGTTGATGGCAAGCGAGTAATGAAGCAATCAGCACAGGATGAACTGAACGCCAGCTTTGTCGATTATGCCGCCAAGTACGGGGTTCTCTGCAGGTGGGTGCCATTCTGCGATACCTTCTACTGGACCCTCTACGTCGATGACTATCTGGGCGCCTCACCGGAACATCGGGCCACCATGGAGCAAAGACTCACGCCGTTCGTGGTTGATGCCTGGGATCTCGGCTTTGCGGAATTGCCAAGTTCGTGGTTGCCGGGAAGCGCTGTTGACATCAAGCACACCCAGGTGGAAGAGGCGATGGCGGTCGCCGCCTCCAGAATGGTGGTTGCCGACTCTGCCGACGAGCTGATGAATATCTACAACGCCGCGTTGGAAGAAATCGACAGGTTGGGTGCACGCGACGTAGAAGCTGCCCTGACCGCCGAACACAACAAGCAATTGGTGCAGCTCGGCAAACGGTGAGTTGCGAGAGTGCATCACTCGCACTGATACCCATGACCTTCAGGCCGCTGACAACCAGTGTCGGGCCTGAAGGTCGTTTTTTTGGAACTGACCAGACTATCCGGTGCGCGTCGGGATCCAGGGAGCGACAGTGAGAACTATCACCATAATCAGAAACGAGCGTGAGCTGACCGGCACACTTCAGATACGACACGGCGCCATATCTGGAATGGAATGCGACCAGTGTCGCGGAACAACAAATCACGACGGATGGAGCTTCGCACTTTCTGCAGACCGCGAATGCAGGCTACAGGTGTCAATCGACAAACATGCGTTACAACCTGGCGCATTCGCTACCATCGTAAGCGTCAACACCGTTACCGACGGCTTCAGTTTCTTCTTGAGAGACGTAAGCAAGCAGTATCCGGTTTACCTACCTGCGTACAAGACCATAGTCACAGACGCCGACGACACGCGTGGTTTCGACGCCATCGTGGCGGAGATACGCGCCAACAATAAGCTCTCGAAACTTGACCAGTATGCATCCGACGAAGAGGAATCTTTCGCTAGCGCCGCGCACCATACCAGGAACCTGAAGTGCGTGACCTGGCTCGGCATAAGCCGTGACATACGTATATTCGAGATTGGTACGAGACTGACGTCGGGCACTACCGATCCTTGGGATTGGATCAAGCCCCGTTATCACAAGCGCGACGTTACCGTGGCAGAGTTTGGCGACGCGGGGATAGTGTATAACTATTTCGCGGGCAGAGGCCTGGGCTGTACACAAGGTCTTGAGCGGCGTCTGGAGGAGGGCGTATTGCCGATCCTGAACACGCGCCACGCGGATGAAGACATCCTCTATGAGGCGAAGATGTTTGTCACGCTCGAAAACGACGTATTGCGCTCAGACCGCGTTGCGGGCACTCATATCCTGGTTGCCGATCACTACTCGGAAGCGAGCATGCTAACCGCCAGCCAAGCGGCAGAGATGGAGAAACTCCACGATCGGCAGTTCGATCAGGAAGAAGAGACCGTCCTCTACCTCGCCATCAATGCGACCAACACGGCCACCGCGCCAAGATACTCGTGGGTGCGTATTCCAGAGGCGAATGTGTTCGTGAACCCAGGCGAATCCACGTTCAACTCGCACTACGACCAAAACACGGGCTATGGGTCGTTTAGCGCTGACAGCGTGTACCTGGTGGCGACACTGGACGGGAAACCGGTGCCGCAGCGGGAAATGGCCGTGCTGCTCGCACCCGGCGACAGCATTGAGTATCTGTTCAAGATCCCGCACCGGCCCATATCGGCACACAGAGCGGATGCTCTCGCGCAACAAGACTACGCCGACCACTACGCTGCTTGCAAGGCGTTTTGGCTGGGCAAGATCGATGGCATGGCGTCGTTGCGCGTTCCCGAACAACGCATCGAAGAGATGATGAAGGCCGGTAAGCTGCACTTGGACCTGGTCTGTTATGGCAACGAGCCGGATGCCGCGGTGGCTCCCGTCGTAGGCGTTTACAGCCCCATCGGTTCGGAGAGCTCACCCATTATTCAATACCTGGATTCGATGGGCGACCACGCCCTTGCCAGAAGAGCAATTATGTACTTCATCGAAAAACAGCATGACGACGGCTTCATGCAGAACTTCGGCAACTACATGCTGGAAACCGGGGCCGTACTTTGGAATATCGGCGAACATTACCGGTATACGAAGGACATCGACTGGATCCGATCGATCAAGTCCAACATCCTGAGCGCGTGCGCATACTTGGTTAGGTGGATTGCCCGCAACGAAAAGGAGGAATTTCGAGCCGCCGGCTACTATGGCATGATCGACGGCAAGGTAGCAGACCCGGAGGATCCCTACCATTCATATATGCTGAACGGTTATGCATACCTTGGCCTGCTTCGTTCCGCAGAGGTGTTGGCTGACCTGGACAGCGACGCCGCCGACCAGATCCGAGCACGGGCGACCACGCTGCGGCACAACATCAGAACGGCTTTGGCCAAGAACCTGCGGGAGTCGCCGGTCATTCCACTCGGCAATGGACACTGGTGTCCGGCGGCACCGCCATGGGCCGAAAACCGCGGTCCGGCAGTCCTCTTGGCCGAGGGCGATCCGGCTTTTACGCACGGCACGTTCACGTCCAGGGACGGACACACGGGCCCGATGTATCTGCTCCTGCAGGAAGTGGTCGATCCCAATGAGTTGTACGGTGACTTTATCGTCAATAGCACGGTCGAGCTGCTGTTCCTGAACAACGTCATGTTCAGCCAACCCTACTACAGCCCTCATCCATACGCTCATTTGCGCAGAGGGGAACGCAATGCGTTCCTGAAGGAGTACTACAACAACGTTTCCAGTCTTGCCGATAGAGAAACCTATACGTTCTGGGAGCACTACTACCAGGTCAGTCCCCACAAGACCCACGAAGAGGCGTGGTTCCTGATGCGCAGCAGGTGGATGCTCTATCTTGAACACGGCGACCACCTCTCGATCATGCCCGGCGTCCCGCGCAGATGGCTCACCCAAGCCAAGTCAATAGACGTAAGCGGCCTGAAAAGCTACTTTGGCACCATTCACCTGCACGTGATGTCCGACGTGGATAACGGCACCATCGCCATATCGGTACGGCTCAGCGACTTGAAGCGCTCGCTGCCGGACCGGCTCATCGTACACGTCCCGCACCCGGCCGCGCTCCCCGCCAAGCGCGTCAGCACGGGAACCTACGACCCTGACGGTGAGACCGTGCTCATCGACGACTTTCCGGGGCAGGTACGTTTGGAGGTTCACTGGTGAGCCGCCGCCGGCCTCCCTCATACCCGCACCGCGCCGCCGCTCGCTTGGCGGCCCAGGTAACCGATCCGCCGCGCGCGGGCTAGGTCTCGGCGGCGCACATGGGGACACCTTCCTACTCCACGACCAGGCTTGCCGGCAAGCACCGCATCCTGAAAAAGGTCAACGAGCAGAAATACCTGCTGCTGCTGGTCATGCCCGCCGTGGTATGGCTATTCGTGTTTGCCTACATGCCGATATACGGGGTCGTAATCGCGTTCAAGGCTTACAACGTCGGGCTCGGCATATGGGGCAGCCCGTGGAGTGGACTCGACCAGTTCCAGGTGTTGTTCACGGATCGCCTTTTCTACAACGCTTTGCGCAACACGTTTCTGATTAGCGCCGCGAAACTGGTAATCGGATTCCCGGTGCCGATCGTATTCGCGCTCATGTTGAACGAGCTGAAGGGGATGCACCTATTCAAGAAGGGTGTGCAGACACTCACCTACCTGCCGCACTTTCTGTCGTGGGCGTTCGTAGCTGCGTTTCTGATAACGTTCTTCTCCGACGCCGGCATGATCAACTACCTGTTGACTTCGCTGAACCTCGTTGGCGGGCCGTATGCGTTCCTTGCCGACCGCGCGTCTTTCTTCTCAATCGTCGTGCTGAGCGACATCTGGAAGCACTTCGGATTCAGCTCGATCATCTATCTTGCCGCCATATCGACCATCAGCCCGACCCTCTATGAAGCGGCCTACATGGACGGGGCATCGCGCTTTCAGAGGGCTTGGTACATTACCATTCCCGGCATCAAGCCCACCGTGATCGTGTTGTTGATTCTTGCCATTAGCCGGATGATGACACAGAACTTCGAACAGCTGTTTCTGATGCAGAATATCCTGGTCATGGATGTCGCCGAGATACTGGAGACATATACCTACAAGATGGGGCTGCAGAAGGCCCGGTTTTCCTATTCCACCGCCGTTGGTCTATTTCAGTCGTTGGTGGCATTTGTGCTGCTCTTTTCGGCCAACAGGTTTTCGCGATGGTACACTGGTGAAAGCGTATTCTAACCCTGCAGTAGAATCACATCCTGGCGATCATCCCAAGAACCCGCTCGATAGGAATACCTTATTCGACTACCTCAACGTCGGCATCCTGGTGGTGTTGGCTGTCGTGTGTGTCTATCCTTGCTATCTGGTGCTGGTATTGTCGTTGAATGATCCCGTAGACGCGCTTCGCGGCGGTCTGTTCTTCTATCCAAGGGAAGTTACGGTCGACAATTTCCTATTCTTTTTCCGGGATCCATCGCTGTTCCGCGCGTTCTCCGTTTCGGTGGCAAGAACGGTCATAGGATCCTTAACGAGCGTCTTCTTCACTGCGTGCTTCGCGTATGGCGCGTCGAAGAGGTATCTCATCGGGAGAAGGACGATCCTTACTTACATGATCATAACCATGTATATCAACGGGGGGCTGATTCCGTTCTTCTTGCTGATCAAGAGCATTGGCCTGTACCGGAATTTCCTGGTCTATATTATTCCGCTGCTGTTCAATGCATTCAACGCGATAGTGATGATGACCTTTTTCAAGGGTCTGTCGACCGAGATCGAGGAATCAGCGAAGATCGACGGTGCAAATGATCTGCGTATCTTCTTCGTGATAGTTCTGCCGGTTTCGAAGGCGGTAATTGCCGCGATTATCCTGTTCAATGCGGTGTTCCAGTGGAACAGCTGGTTTGATTCGATGATCTTTGGAGGCAGCGAGCTTGTTACCCTGCAATTCAAGCTGGTGCAAATCATCAGAGACGTCGACGCCGCCAAGGAGTTCGCATTGCAGAATCCGGCATTCGGCAACATCATGGGCTATAAGCCTACGCTGGAGTCAGTAAAGGCTACCTCCATGGCGGTGACCATCATTCCGATAATCATGGTGTACCCGTTCTTGCAGAGATACTTTGTCAAGGGGATCATGATTGGCTCGGTGAAGGGTTAATGCGAGTCGGCGGCGCCCGCCAGCGGCAACGGTTACACCGAGGTGATCTTGCGTCGGGCGAGTGCCACGGCGAGGCCGATTGGCGTCGTTTGCGCAACAGCTTTTCGTAGTGGAGATCGACGAACTCGTGCTGATGGTACGCGACCAGGTAGAGATCGCTCGACCCGTTGACATGAATCACCGAATCCGCGGCGTTCGACTCGACCGGGCGGTTCCATGTAGTCGTGGGTGGCGCGATCGAGCCGGTAGGCATCCAGGCCTTCCCGATACGTGCCACGAGTGCCGCGGAGGGCGGGGCGCACCGCTGCACGAGATTGAGCGCCGTGGCTAGCGCAGCCGGGTATGGAGCCGGGCGACGGCTTCCTGCAGGGTGTCGAGCGAGCGGCAGAAGGCGAACCGCAGGTAGCGGTCGCCCTCGCGGCCGGTGGTGTAGAAGTTGTCACCCGGCACCGTGGCCACGCCGGCCTGCTCGATGAGGAACATTGCGGCCTGGGTCGGCGACATTCCGGTCAGCGCCGGCACGGCGCGGTAGTCGGCGAACAGGTAGTAGGCGCCCTCCGGCGGAGTGACCGCGAATCCGGCCTCGCGCAGGCCGCCGACCAGCAGGTCGCGCTTCTCGCGGTAGCCCTCGGCGATACCGGCGAAGAACGACCGCGGCTGGCGCAGGAGCGACACCGCCCCCTTCTGCAACGGCGTCGGCGCCTGCACCACGAGGTTGTCGTGGACCGCGCGCAGCGCCGGGGTGCAGTCCGGCGGCGTGATTACCCAGCCAATGCGCCACCCGGTCGCACGCCCGGTCTTGGAGATCGAGTTCACCACCAGGGTGCGCTCCGCCATCCCTTCGCACAGCGCCAGGCAGCGGTGGCGGTGGCCGTCGAAGGTGATGTGTTCGTAGATCTCGTCGGTAATCGCGAACCGGTCGTGGGTCCGGCACAGTTCGGCGATGAACTCCAGGTCGGCCGCGTCCAGCACCTTGCCGGTCGGGTTCTGCGGCGTGTTCACGACCACCGCCTTGACCGCCGGATCGGACAGGGCGGTGCGCAGCTCGTCGCGGTCCAGCCGCCAGGTTCCGACGCGGCGATCCTCGCGCAGGGTCACGAAGCGGGGCACGAGTCCGAAGATCGCCGCCTGCGACGGGTACAGCTCATGGTACGGCTGCATCACCACCACGCCGTCGCCGGGCGCGAGCAGCGACCGGAACGCGGCCGCCATGCCCTCGCTCGCCCCGAGCACCACCGTGATCTGCTCCTCGGGGTCGGGCCGGTAGCCGTGGCAGGTCTGCGTGTAGTCGGCGATCGCGTGGCGCAACTCGGGGAGCCCGAACGGATAGGAATACTGGTTGAACTCGTCGCGGGAGCCGCGCCACTGCTCGAACAGCTCCTTTACGGAGCGATCGAGCGCGTCGGCACCGGCGTCCGCGTCCCCGGTCGCAGTCGCGTTCGCAGTCGCGTTCGCGGCCAGGAGCTCGCGCACGGTCAGCGACTCGACGCGGCGCGCACCCTCCCCGGTGCCGCCGAGCAACGCCGCCACGCCGCTCCACACCATGTCCCAGGCCGGCGTCTCATCGGTAAACCCCTGCGCCAGGTTCACTGCCCCGTGCGCCGCCGCGAGCCGCGTCATGCGGCGGATCACCGTCTCCTTGATTTGCGTTTCCCGCTCCACCCCAGCAATCTACCATGCCGGACTCACTCGCTCGTCCCCGAAACGAGCACCCGGCCTTTACGGCTTACCCTAGCGACTGTACGCTTAGACGTACAAACGTTCAGGAGGCAGTATGTCCAAACGTATGACCGTCGTCTTTGACGACGAAGGGCTCTATACCGCGCTCAAGGTAGCGGCGGTACGGAGCGGGCAACATGCCAAGGACATCGTGGCCCAAGCCGTTCGCGACTGGCTGCAGGCCCGAGAGGACGAGGAACTGCAAACCGGTCTGGCAGAGTCACGCCGGGAGTGGGAGCGGGACGGCGGGCGGGAGGCCGGCGAGTTTTTCGCGGAACTGGACGCCGCTCAGCGGGAATAGCAAGTGCACGACCCGCCATCCGCCCTCGCTCGACGCGCAGGTGGCGGCGGATACCGCGTGGAGCTGGCTCCCGCCGCGCAGCGGGAGGGTTCGGAAGTTGCCGGCTCCGGTGCGACGCAGGCTTGCCGGCCCCATGACTGAACTGGCCCGAAATCCTCGCCCGTCCGGCTCTCGCAAGCTGCGAGGATCCACGCAGACGTGGCGGATCAGAGTCGGTCCGTACCGCATCGTATACGACATCCACACCGACAGATTGCTGGTCGTCATTCTGCAAGTCGTCCGCCGTTCGGAGTCTACCTACTCTTGACCCTGCAAGACCGGTGCGTAGACACGCATGGGCTCCGCCGAACGAGTATCGACAGGCGTCCGGCGCTGGGCTACGTTCGGTCACGAGGCTGTGGATGTGAGTGCCGTACCGAGCGCGGATGAGCGCTATTCGTTCGAGACCGACGGGTACCTGGTGGTAGAGTCGTTTCTTGGCTCCGATCACGTGGCCCGGTTGCGCGCGGCGTTACAGCGGGCGATCGCGCGGCGCCGGGAGCTGGAGCGGCGCGGCACCCCGCACTTCGCGCGACCGGGGATGGAGCGTACCGGCAGCACCAGGATCTTCTACCTGCTGGCGGACGATCCGCTGTTCCTGGAGCTGGCCGACTACCCACCGGTGATGCCGTACATTCGCGCCCTGCTCAACCAGAACGAGCCGCACTTTCATGCCTCCGACGCGTTCTGGGAGGAGGGGGCGCACGCCGGCCCCGCGCGCTGGCACATCGACGGCCCCGACCACGGCTTCCGCAACCTGCGGCCGCGGGTACCGATGCTGGAACTGAAGATCGGCTACTTCCTGTCCGACATGACGCAACCGGACCAGGGCAACCTGATGGTGGTTCCCGGATCTCACAAGACCGACGTCGAGCCCACGGCGGAAGCGCTCAGCGGCTTCGACACCTTTCCCGGCGCGATCCAGGTGTGCTGTCCGGCGGGTTCATGCGTGATATTCCACAACGCGCTGTGGCACACGCGCGGTCCCGCGACCCGCGCGGACGGACGCCGCATCATGCTCTACTACGCCTACGAGCATCCGTGGATGATCGGCAGCCCCGAGCACACCGCCTACCGGCGCGAATTCTACGCCGGGCTATCCGGCACCCGCCGCAAGCTGTTCCACGACTTCCTGTTCCGGCCTTGAGCCGCTACTACGTGTCTGTGAGCAGCGTTCGCAAGTAGTCGCGGAACAGGATGGTCTCGCTGAGGTTGTCCACCCGGTTACAATTCTCCCACTCGGTCCACACGTACTCAAGCCCCAGGTAGCCGCGGTACCTGACGGCACGCATCACCTGGACGATGCGTTTGAAATCGATGGTGTTGTCGCGCATCGATGCCTGCAAGGCTCCGCGGCAGGCGCCGCGCACGTGGAAGTGACTGGCGTGGGCCAGGAGCGGCTCCACCTCCCGATCGGGGATGCCGGCACGCGCGAAGTGTCCGTAGTCCAGGGTGAGGCTGAGACCGGGCACCGCCGCGGCAAGGTGCAGCGCCGCCGCGGGACGCGCGGCCACCGAGCCGAGGTGCGGCTCCACGCCCAGGACGATCCCGGCCGCATGAGCCCGTTCCACCCGCCACGCCAGTTCCGCGTGGGCGCGGGACCGCGAATCCTCTACCGGTTCATCGTCGGCGAAAGGAACCCCCGGACTGATGGTGACGTGCGCCGCACCGCAGATTCCGGCGTATTCCAATGCGTGCTCGAACCAGTCGCGGGCACGGCGTCGGCGCGCCGAAAGCGGGTGGTTGATTGCGTAGGAGTGGCCGTCGTTGTCGGCCTGCAGGAACACGTCCGCCGCGCGCAGACCGTGGGTGCCGAGTCGTTCGTTCAGCGTCCGCGCCGCGCGGGCGGTGTCCTGAAACTCGGTGGAGGGCTGCAGATGGGAGCGGCCTTCGAACAGGCCGATGTCAACCGCCGGAATCGTCAACGCAGCGATCAGTGCCAGCGCACGGTCGTGCGGCAGGAGGGGAAAGGTGAAATCGGCGCAGGCCAGTTCCATGGTCATGCCACCCTCACGTCAGCACCGCTGCGCGCCGACTCGCAGGCGGCTTCGATCAGCTTCATGGCGCTCCATCCCAGCGTGGCGGGCGACCGGTTGGGCGCCACGCCGGCCACCACGTCGACCAGGTTTTCGGCCGGCGCGTGCAGTGGATATATCTCTTCCTCGGCAAGCGGAGCATAGTCGTGCGGTGCGCCGCTCGCGCCGTACATTCGCATCGTGCCGTGCCACAGCTCCAGGAACAGCATGGCCTCCGTACCGAACACGCGCACCTCGAAGGTGCGCTCTCCGGGCATCGGCGCGCCGGTGCTGGCGATCGACACCAAAGTGCCCCCGCTCCAGGTCGCGTTGATCGAGTCGTACACGTCCACCTCCGTGTCGTAGTTGTCGAAACGGGCGAACACGGCACGTGGGTCAGCCCCGGTGAGGAACGCCAGGTAGGCGCCGACATGCGCCACCTGGGTGTAGATCTGTCCACCGCCGCTGACCGCCGGATCGGCGAACGACGCCGGTTCCGGAGGCAGGTAAGGCGGCTGGCTTTCGAAGTTGTCACTGCCGGCGAAGACCTGTTCCCACGGCAGTCCGCGGTAGATGCCGATGCAGAAGTTGGTCATCAGCACACTGATCATCTTGATGTCGCCGAGGGCGCCGGAGCGAACCAGCCGTTGCGCCGTCGCAGCGTGGGCGGTGTAGTGCCACGGCCCGCTGAGCAGGAAGTGCACGCCCTGGCGGTCCGCCAGGGACACCAGTTCGCCCGCCTCCGCGGCGGTGATGGTCATCGGCTTTTCGATCAGCACGTGCAGCCCGCGCTGCAGCGCCGCTGTGGCCTGCGCGTAATGGACGTTGGGCGTGGAACTGATCACCACCGCGTCGAGCGGTTCGCGGTCGAGCGCCTCTTCGACCGATGCGGCGGCGCAGGGAACGGCGAAATCGCGGGCGATGCGCTGCGCCACCTGCCGGTCGCGGTGGTGGACGCAACACAGATCTGCCCCCGGGTGGCGCAACAGCGCCGGAATGTGCGCCGTGGTACCCCACCAGCCAGCGCCGATGACTGCGCAGCGGACCCGTTTCGTCATGCCCGACAGCGTGAGCCGCACAGCAGCCTTCGTCAAGAAACCGCACAGCCGCCCGCGCGACGGATCAAGGCGGTATCAAAAGCAGGCCGGTGATGCGTCAAACGCCAATGCCATTTGACGGGCCACGGCGCGCGTGGTAAGCCCAAGGACAACCCAGTGATCTGAGTCACGAGGAGGTGCTCATGACCATGACACATACACGGACCGTTCGCGCCGTACTGCTTTGCGGCGCCGTCCTGCTGGCAGCGCCAATTCTTGCGAGCGCCGCACCGGCCGCGGAAGAGCCGGCCGCGGCCAGCGGCGACATGCCGTACGCCGGCCAGTCCATCCGGGTGCTGCACGACAAGCGCCCCAACACCGAAAACCTGCTGGACCTGCTGCCCGAGTTCGAAGCGGCCACCGGCATCTCGGTGACTGTGGACATCATGCCGGAGAGCGAGGTATTCGCCAAAGAGCAGGTAGAGTTGAGTCAGCAGGTCGGAACCTACGACGTCATGCAGTACATATGGCTGTTCCAGCCCGGATGGGAACGTGCCGGCTGGATGATCGACCTGAATCCGTACATCGCGGACGCCGGCAAGAACTTCCCCGGCTGGGCACGATCGGACTTTGATGACTCCGTGCTCGGCATCCTGTCGGTGAACGACAAGCAACTCGGCATCCCGTTCATCAGCTTCACCAACGGCTTGTTGTACAACGACATCATCCTGAAGAAGTACGACGTGGCGGTGCCCACCACGCTGGAGGAGTTCGAGGCCGCCGCCGCGAAACTAACGCGTGAGGATCCGGAATTGGGGCAAATCTACGGTTACATGGCGCGTGGCGGACGGCGCGGCACCGAGGACACCAACTCCTGGATCCAGGTGCTCAACCTGTTCGGCGGCAATTTCTTCGACGACGACTGGAACTGCAGCCTGAACGCGCCTGAGGCGGTGGCATCGCTGGAGTGGTACGTCCACATGGTCGAGGAGTATGCACCGCCGGGTGCCAAGCGCGCCGGATGGACCGAAGTGGTAACCGAGTTCACCCAGGGCCGGGTCGCCATGATCATGGAGGGTTTCGTGGTCTGGGAACAGTACAACGATCCCGAGCAGTCCAAGATCGCCGGCCACGTCGGGTTGGCACAACTGCCGGACAGTCCGGAGCGCGGACTGGCCGTGGGCGGCGCTTGGGGACTCGGCATTCCAAACACGGCCAAGAACAAGGATGCTGCCTGGCAGTACATTCAGTGGCTTACCAGCACGCCGGTGGCAAGCCGCCTGTTTCTGGCCACTACCCGCGAGGCCAACCTGGCGGTTTACAGTGTGTCCCCGAATGCACCCGGCGCTCCGCCCATGGAAGAGGTGGTCGCCAAGATCTTCGCAGACACCGATCCTGCCGGGTATCCGCCGATCACCAATTGGAACGAGGTATCTGACAAGATCGGCCTGATGTTCTCCAATGCGCTGTCTGGCGAAATGAGCGCGCAACAGGCAGCCGACGAGGCGTGCGAGGCAATCGATCCGCTGATGGAGAGGGCGGGCTACTGACCCGACCCGACCGGCCGCGCCGCAGCACCATGCCGGGGCGCAATGCTCGTCCGCGGCAGACCCGCGTGGCGCGGCCGTGTCAATACCGGTACCGTTGCCCGTCCGCCGCCGGTCCGCGCCACTGGCGCCGGCAATCCGTGATGCAGTCGGCGCCGGCAGCTCTCCGACACCTCGACGGGCGACCGTCCGGAACTCTGCGGCTGGACGCTGAGTGCGTCCAGACAGCAGCCGTTCGGCGCCCGCCGAGCCTTTGAGCGTGCGCATCGTGGCACGCGTGTCCGACGCTGGCGGCACGAAGGGCGGACGCCGCCGCAGGCTGTCCCGTGCCTGGATCGCCTGGCTGCTCCTGGCCCCAACCCTGCTCGTCCTGGTTCCCTTTCCCCTGTACCTGCTGGCGACCATCGTCCAGAATTCGTTGTTCGACTGGACCCTCACCATGCCGTGGCTGGGCAAGTTGTTCGTGGGGTTGGGCAACTTCAGGACCATCCTCGGCGACGCCGACTCGCTGCATAGCATTCTGACGGCGCTGATCTTCACCCTCGGCACCCTGACGGCGGAACTCGGACTGGGTATCTCCGTTGGGCACCTGCTGATCCGCGAGACGCGGTTGATGTCGACTCTGCGCGGCTTCATCCTGCTGCCGCTGGTGATCACCCCGGTGGTGGTCGGGCTCCTGTGGCGAATGATGTATCAGGGGGATCTTGGCATCATCACCTATCTCCTGGGCGTCCTTGGCTTTCCCAAGATGACCATCCTCGCACACTTGCAGTTGGCGCTGCCGGCGGTGGTGGTGGTATCGATTTGGCAGAACGCACCGTTTCTTATCCTGGTAACGGTAGCCGGTCTTAAGGCCCTTCCGACCGAGCCATTTGAGGCCGCGCTGATCGACGGCGCCAGCGGCTGGCAAGTATTCCGGCTGATCACCATCCCGCTGTTGCGCCCATTGCTCTACATCGCCTTGCTGATCCGCTTCATCGACGCGTTCCGGCAATTCGATCTGATCTACATCATGACCGGCGGGGGCCCCGGTATCCGGACCGAGACCATCAGCATGCACATCTTTCGCGAGGGATTCCTCGTGTTCCACATGGGGTACGCAGCGGCGTTGACCATCGTGTTGATCTTCGTGGTCAACCTGTTCGCGATGCTTTACTTCACCACGGCCGCGCGTGGTTCAAGGACGGGTGTGAGGTGATCCACCGCGCTTCCAGCCGCCCCGGCCAGTGGTTTCGAGGCACCGCCATCGTCCTGATCATGGTGTTCTTCATGTTTCCGATCGTGTGGCTGTTCATGACGGCGTTCAAGACCCCCATCGATGCGTTCTCCATACCGCCGAAGGTATTCTTCGCGCCTACGTGGGACAACTTCGTCGCCGTATTCCGACAGCACAACTTTTTTCTCTATTACCGCAACACGGTGGCGATCGCGGTCGTCTCGACTCTGCTCTCCATGCTTGCCGGGACGCTGGGCGCGTACGCCCTTTCGCGGTTCGAGTTCCGCGGCAAGGCAGCGGTGGCGGGCCTCATCCTTGGCAGCCGGTTCGCGCCTCCGATCGCCATCATCCTGCCGGTATTCGTGGTGGTGCGCGACCTGCAACTGCTCGACACGTACTATCCTCTGATCGCCCTCTACACGCTGGCGAACCTCTCGTTCGTAGTGTGGCTGATGCGCTCTTTCTTCGACGACGTGCCTATCGAAATCGACGAGTCCGCGCGAGTGGACGGCTGTTCCACGCTGGGGATCCTGTGGCGCATGGTCCTGCCGCTGGCGCGCGGCGGCCTGGCGACCACAGCCATATTCTGCACCATCCTGTCCTGGAACGAGTTCCTGTGGGCGCTCTTGCTCACGTACGGCAACGCCACCACGCTGCCGGTCACCATGAACGCGTTCATCATGGAGAGTGGTATCGCCTGGGGCCAGATGGCCGCCGCGTCGGCCCTGGTGACCGTACCCCTTCTGGCATTCGCGCTGCTCATTCAGAAGCAGTTCATCCGCGGTCTGACCTTCGGCGCCGTAAAGTAGCAGCCGGACTGCCGGACGCCGAGCTGGGTTGTCAGGCGGAGCGGGCCGGCAGTGGGGGGACCGTTACGCAGCCGGGGTCGCGGCGTTGGTGCCACAGGATCGGCAGCATCTGCGCCCAGGCGCGCAGCAGGCCGCGGGGAGCCGGCGGCAGGTCGGATTCGATGGCCGCGCGCAGCCGGTGCAGGTTGTAGAGTTTCAGCGGTAGCCCATATGTAGTTTGGACGGAAGCGAGACTGTGCGGGCAGCCCCGCGGTACCGACAGGATCGCGAATATGTAGAAAATCACGAGAAGGTTGCGCGCACCACTTGACGCGATTTTCTCGGCGCGTATCGGCTCGCTGCGGCGCGCGGAGGCCCCTCCGACACTCCGACAACCATTTGGCTTCCGTACGGGCGGCTGCGCCCCGCTGGGCGGCCTTCCGGGCGCCGTTCCACCGCCATCGAGGATGCGCTAAAACCTGCTATTTTCTATCCCATGGTATACTTACGTTATGCATGGCACGACCTCTTCCGCCCTCTGGTCCACCGTCGCCGCGCTTCCCGATTACCTGCTCCTGGCGCAGACTCGGCAGCTCGCGCGCCATGAGCAGGCGCTGCAGGTCCTGGTCCTCGACCACCTGCGCGAGATCGAGACTCGGCAACTCCACCTGGCCCGCGGGTACGGCAGTCTGTTCGAATACGTGGTGCGCGAACTGGGCTACACCGCGGCCGCCGCGTGGCGGCGCATCAAGGCGATGCGGCTGAGTACCCAGATCGGCGTTGCCGGCGAGTTGCTTCGCGACGGCTCCCTGAAGCTGAGCAACGCCGCGCAACTGCAGAACCTGTTCGAACGCAGCGACCGCAACGAGCGCAACCGGGGCCGTCTGCCGGGCAGTAGCGTGGAGCGCGGCTCCGCTGGGGCGCCCCGGGACGGGGGGTCGCCCGGCGACCAGGCCTCGTCGGCGCCGGTGGGTGCCGGCGAGCCGGGGTCGGCGGTGGCGCCGGTGCTGGACGCGGCGGCGCGGGAAAAGCTGGTCAGGCAGGCGGTGGGCAAGAGCACGCGGGAAGTGCAGCAGATGCTGGCGGAGGTGGACCCGGAACTGGCCCAGCCGAACGACCGGCTGCGCGCGCTCGGCAGCGGGCGCTGGGAGTTGAAGGCGGCGGTCGACGCGGAGTGCCGGCACGGGCTGGAGAAGCTGCAGATGTTGCTTTCGCACACCGACCCGCACCTGACGCTGGGCGGATTGGTGGCGCGGCTGGTGCGGGACGGCCTGGACCGCTACCTACACTTGGATCACATCTCCTTATAACGTAATCCTTTACGACCAATGCGTATCCGCCGTTATTACTACCGCAACCACAGTCACCGAAATGCGATCATCCTATGCCCGCTTCCCGGCCGGCATGGTAGTCAGCGCGGGCGTAGCGTCTGGAAGTACGGGCATACAGCACGGATGCCGACCCAGTGTCCGCCGAAGAGGCTCTGCGCAGGGAATAGTTCCCCCTTGGCCTCGGGGCTCCGTCCAGAGGATGGTGTCGGTCTGCGACCGACGCACGACACCCTGAAGTTTCGCATCCACCAAACCGGGACAACTCCAACAGGAACCCATAGGAAGGGTGCCGACCGGCAACACACACTGGATGAGGGAGCCCGCGGGAGATCTCGGGGCCAACCGAGTCACCGTCCAACCGGTTCGAGTTTGTAGTGACCGGCACCTCATCTGTGGACTAACAATCCCTCCGTATGCGGACGCTGCTTGCCTACTCCGCTGGCGGCGAGTGCAACGTCGCACAACTGGCCCGAATCTTCTACCATCTCACCCTTCATGGCGCTTACGACGACAGCGTCGTCGCCGCGACGAGCACCAAGGCGTGCGACGCTTAGAACGCCGGCTCCAAGATGCAACGGCTACGAGCTTGTTCTTGGTGCTCCATGACTACTATTCTCGGCAAGAGGAAATGAGCCGTGTGTGATGTCTATTTGTTTGGCCGAGCCAGATTCGATGAGTCCGATCGACGTTTCGAGGCCCACTACGAGCAAGACGACGATCCGTCACGTTATCCAAAGATGATTCATGGTGCTTTGTGTACAGGACGGTCCAGATTTGGATGGGGGAACGAGAATCCCAATCCGGCGCATCGTATTCTCGACAAGATAAGGCCCGGAGACTGGATCGTTCACGTCAACACACCATCAGATGGTCTATGTGCTGCTGGCAGGGTACTTTCTTGTGTCAAGCGTGACGAGGGATTGCTTGTACGCTGGGACCCGAGACGCGACTTTCAGAACTTTTTTTGCGTTGACACCCAGTCTATCGTAACCTTTCCTCGCAATAAGAGGAAATTGGGAATCGAATTATTCTGGGCGCTTTGCCCGCGAAGAAGAGCCCAGAGAATGTCGTGTACGGTCGTGCCAAGATTCTTGCGTTACCTTAGGGAATTCTGAAACTTGAGCAAATGGCACAGCCTCAACGCTAGGGAAGATCGCCTGATGCCGCCGTGCACCCAACACGCTGATCCTATTGGGCAACTCTGACATTCCCATGCTCCCTACCACCTTGAGATCGCCGTAGTGTAGGCGCTTGCCAACCATTGCCCTGCGCCATCATCCGCATCTGTACATCTGTGTTCAGCGGGCGCCGGTTGTGCCGGCCGGAGAACTCGTCTACGTAGCGCTGTAGGTGCGCAGGGCTCATAGGGTGGTGCGTGCCGTGGTAGCCTTGTTGAGCAAGGCCCAGAACGACTCCATGCCGTTGACGTGCGCCTGATCGTTTACGTATTCGCCTGCGCCGTGACGAACTACGGCATGGGTCCTTAGTCCAGATACTTCAAGTCATCACTGAACACCATGGCGTCCTGGTCGATCCGCTCATGGGTGAACTCGTTCGAGGTCGGCCCGCTTGGTGCCCGCCTACGACGCCCGCGCTGATCTGGTTGCTGCCCCGGTCCTGCGCTCCGGCAACGATGGCATTGCCGACCGTTCCTCGGCCAGCGTGGAGCTTCTTCTTGTTGGAATGCTTGTTTTCGGCGATAACATACCTAACTAACCCACCTAAACCCTATTTTGTTCCTGTAAGGCTCTTTTTGGCGCGTTCAAGGCTCTTTGTAAACTCCATGAGATACTCGGCCTGTGCGACAAGGCACTGCCGAAGGCGTTGCGATGCGTTTAGCGATCTGTCTTTCTCGGCATCTTCAATCCGATCATGCAACGCAAGCAACGATGCAGCCGTGTGCTTGTTCATCATTATCCTGATGTCTACTTCTTCCATTATCAAATGCCCCTGGTTGAGAAGATAACATGAACATTCCCAACCAGTCAATCCTAACCATGACTAATCCAGAAAATTTCGACTGAGCGAGATCATTAGGTTCCCGACTATGGGTTATGGACGATCTCCGATTGGTAAGTTGTGGTATTGGTTCTTAGAGGGAGTGTACAGGGTTGTTGAACTGTTACCGCTTCCTGGTTTTGTTCGTGCTTCCAAAGGGGCATTGGAACTCTCAGGCTCAGGTTTCGGTCAGTGTAAAGAGGTATTACACCATCATTACCGTTAATGGCCTCGATCTTTGGTTCAACCGTCTTACGGGGGAATTCGACGGCACCGGAATTCCGCTATCGGAAGAGTATGAGGAACTCAAACTCCCGATTGAGATTCCGTTGGATTTTTGCTCCAACTCCCAAGCTCTGGATATTTGTCTGGTTGTAGCTCTACCTACGATCTCCAACTTTACTTTGAGCCTGCGTTCCTGGTTGTGTTGTTGTTCCCTCGTCTTGGAGTACTCTGTAATACCCGCGTAAACTATCTTTCCATTTCGGGTAAGGTAGTATCTGTAAGTGTCTCTGACGGACATATCTGAATCCCTCCAATAATCAACATACCGATACACAGAATAGCAAAGAGTGTCGGCATGAGGACGGCGATGAACTTTCTTCGTAGAACGGAAGGCTTGAATTTGCAACTCTCTATCTTGAGAAAACGAAATCCAGGATCGAGTCTCTTTTCCAATATCAGAAGAGCAGCGTGCTTTGCACTAAGTTTGGCGGTAAGCGACCAAATCGAAACCATCCACGAAAAAGAAACAATAAGACCTAAGACTGGAAGAACAAAAAAAAGCTCGTCACCAGACGCGAGTCGCTGAATTAGAACTGTGCCGGTTACGATCCCGGCTACCACACCGAAGTGCAGTTTGCTTATGTCCTCTCTTTGTTCGGATATACGTGCAGCAAGTTCGGCGTGGAGCTTGTATGTTTCAAATTCCACGCTCTGATTAGACATCCGCGTCTATAAGCTGCGTATCCAGCTATCCAGACTGCTGCCGTTGATTGATTTGAGGGCCTCGACTACGGACGGCAAATTCGGAACATACGAGTATATGTACTTGGCACGAGTCTTACGTAGCGCATGAGCACCGCCAATTTCGTAACCCACCCACATCGAAACAATGATGGGGGAACTTACGTTTACCAAGAACCCGTCGCAAGTCTGAATCACCGCCATGATATAATCAGGCAAAACATTCGGGTCCGAGGCATCTATACGGTCGTCCCATTCAGCCATATACACAGTTGCGTTGTGATGTTGGTCGATACGACTTGCCAACGCAGTTGCACTCTCATCACCAGTCTTGTGTGATAGGAAAATCACCTTCTTGGAGTACCGCCTGTCTATATCCATTGAAGCTCGTGCACGATCCTCAGTAGCCAAATTTCGTCGATTCCCGCCGCTTACAAACTCATATAGTCGAATTCCCATTGCGTTTAGAACTCCAAGAATCTTAAAATAACGAGTTGGGTTCCAACTCTGGTCCTACCAATAGCACGTTTTCGACAAGAGTGTCAATACCGAACTTTGGTTTTTGAAACTTGCTGGTTATCCACAACCTTTTGACAGACTTTGGATAACCGTCGAACCAACCCTTTGTCACCTCCTTTCGTGGAGGGTGCGTTCGGCTCGTTCACCGTAACCTGAACGAGTCGCACCAATTTTGTCCGCTTGTTAACCGGTCAGGAACGAACGCGGTGGTGGCTTCGAGCCCGACCCCGCGCTGCGCGATTTCGAGTACGTCCTGCTCGCCGAGGACATGGTACGTACTTCGAGCGCGAGGTGCTCCCTCACTGCCGTTGCTTCTTGAGCCCGAAGCGCCGCGATAATCATCTTGCCGCGTGTCACCCCGGCGCATGAACGCCTACAGCAGAATCCGATTTCGGTGCCGGACGCTTGGCCTGGGTTGTCACCTCGATACCCGCCCGGCGCCGCGCCTCCTCGAGGCCATCCATTGCTGAATCGATCATGATGCTTCCTATCCCTCGCTATCGCCGGCGGTCATCGTTCTCTTGAATCACAGGCGTCGGATGGTGGCTCTATTCCGGCACATACGCGGGCCGCCGATACCCCGACACGCTGCCCGACGGCGCTGCACGGGAGCCTCGTAACCAACACACTGGACAACAGTGTGCGGCTGGTACTGACCCCGCCGTCGGGCCACCCAAGGGATACGATCGACGTCTCGGTCGGCGTCGGCTTGGTTCATGATCCACCGCAGAAGAGCGGTGTCGCCCACCTCTACTAGCCCCGTATAAAGGTCAATTATCCGATCCTGTCCGACTCCTATTAGTGCGGCGAGCTGACGGCCGGCGACTCCAGGGCTCCCTGATACTCTCACGCGGCGGTCCATCCAGCCCCCCTTCGGCGCCGGCCGAGTGAACGCCGGTCAAGCGGCACGCCGGGGTGAGGTCCGCCGGCAGATTCCGCCTTGATCCAATACCGGCGACCGGACCCGACGCCGAATCTGGCGGCGCCGCGCCGAGCGCCTCAGGGACGGGGGCGCGTGCAACACCGGGAGCGCGTGTCGTCGGCCCGGCGTTTCTACGCTCGCCAAGCCGGGCCATTGGCTTCGCGGCTGTTCGGCGCGAGTGCGGCGTCGGCCCCATCAGGACCGCTGGCTATCGGTGTCGGCGAGGGCGGGCTTCGGTCCCTTGTTGTCCAGATCGATATCGAACAGGAACTCGGGGGACGATGGGCAGGTGGCTGCGGCTGCTCGGGCTCCTAAGGCTGCTATGGTACGACCTCGAACGAGAACGGAAAGCTGAAAGAGTCGCCGTCGTGGTCGGTAACCTTGTACAACCCGTGAAACGTCCCTTCGCCGATGGGTGTGCCGGAGATGATGAGCGTCGGTCCCGCAAAGCCGGATGTATCAGTGGCAACAACTTGCTCGAATACCATGCCGGGAGGCAGATTCTCGAACTGCATCGTGAGCGGCGGGTCGCCCTCCCTGCCGAGGGGCAAATACCTGATTCCGATGACGCTCTCGTCGACGACGATGGTCTGAAACAGCTCGTGTACGGGATTGCCGTTGTATTCACGAAGAGTCGGAAAGCGATCGGTCTTAGTGGAATCGAGCGTGACGTATATGTTCATATCTGTCTTGGCGTCCATCAGATATTTCGCCACAACCACCAATCCCCTTGCCGTACCCGCTCCCGCCTTGTGGACAGTGAGATCATGGGCGCCGGGTGGAAGCTCGAGCGTCGCTGGCGTCCGTGCGTTGCCGGTATCGCCGTTGATGGTGATGTACGCGCCCGATGGCGTTGACGAGATCGAAATTCGGGCACCGATCGATAGTGGCGACGGCTCTGGCTCCTGGGGTCCTTCGGTCGATTCCCCAGGTTCTTCCCGCAGGTCTGCCGACCCTCGGTAGATGCCGTGGACCACTTCATAGGTAGCTGGATCGTACTCCCTTAGTCCTTCAGAGCAATGCGGATTCGGACTTGTATCTGCGGTACCCATACAGAAATACACGGTTGACATCTCGGCGAAAAACTCTTGCGCGTTCGTCAAAGCGTAGCCGCTCCACAGCTCTCTTACGTCAGGTTCTGCAAAGCGACCTATAACAGCCTGCGCACCATGGTGACCGGGGCGTCCTGCACCCCCAAAGACAATGTGGGCCAACTCGTGCACACAGGTGCGCATTCCTCCTTCTTCTGGATCCGGACACGTGTAGTAGCCGTCCTGGGAGGACGAACGTAGATACGAACGTTCACCGCAAATGTCGTACGCGGTAGGAAATGACGAGCAGTCGTCTGAGCGGCCGTACACAACGACAAAGAGTGGAGAATGCTGCTGCCAGTGTAGCGGCAACGAGGAGTCCGGGAGATGACTTAGGACTCTTGCGAGGTCCGGGCGGTGTTGCAGCATGGTGGCTGATACATGACTGACCCTATCGAGTGCGTCCCGCGAGACTCCGGTGTTTCCGGTGACGCAGAGCGTACCGATGGCGGACACCCTGTCGAGCAGCGGGTGTCGCGTCGGGTAGGGGCAGCGTGGGTCGCGTATCTGTGGGCGAGTGTCGTTGTGAATATCGAGAAGGAATTCCCTCGGCTCGCCAACAGTGTAGCCGGAGCCGCGGCGAATAAACACGGAAGTCGCAGTATTCCCCCGGGGATTCTCGTAAATCGTGATCTGCACTGTCGCTGATGTTGCGCCCTGGGCGACCGATATGGACGAAGGATGGCTGTAGATACCTTCCTTTGTTTCGCTGAGCATTATCGTGAGCGGCTGCTGTGCTGGCGCTGACAGGATAAGGAGAACGCTAACCGTTCCTGCGGTGTCCCAGACGTCCACCTCTTCGGATGTCGCAAACGATACGACGGGCAGCGTACTTGGCTGCTCGGGTGGTTCCGCAGGTTGCTGGGGGTCTTCGGGCTGCTCCACCGGCGGTTCGGCTGGTGGTCCGGGCGGGCCCATCGGTCCTATCATCGGAGGCTCTTCGCAGCCAAGCAGTGCGACGATGGCGATGGTCGCCAACAGAAGGGAGATTCCCTGGACAACGGATCTGCCATTGTTGTGGCTCCCTACCCACTCGGCAGCCACAGCAAAATGGCGCCAGGCCGTCTCGCTATTCATTCCGATCAAGACTGTCCGCTCACGATTCTCTACTGGAGAAATATTTTCGCTCGCCTTCATCAATCGCTAACGACCAGTCACGGGAAGAACTATGAACCGTTCGATTCCCGTCGGTCGTCACGGTACCGATCCAAGACTTCCTCCCTCATTTCTTGCATTGCGTCAAGCAGAGCCCGATCCGTACCAACATATTTTGGCGGAGGGTCTGAGTGACCAAAATCCTGCGCAAAAGCGGTGGCCCGAAGATCAACGTGTGCTTCGGTATTTAGTACAACGTGATCCCACCCTGCCGGTTCCGCGTACCCTTCCGAGAAATCGACTAGTATCGAGACGAGCGCTTCAATAAAGTGGATCGTCGCAACTACCGAAGCCGGGTGACCTTCCGCCAGGAGGTCGGCGAGGTGCAACTTGATTGCGTTGTCGCCGCCCTCCTGGCCGCTCTCTTGCATGGCCGTCACGTCTGCTTTCTCATGGGGATTGCTCCGGTTTCGGTCTGATTGCCATTTACGTCGGTAATGGTCATGTAGGCGTCCATTGTTGTCGAACTCGTCCTGAACGCCATCATCGCCAGACTCGAACCGTCAGCGTATCGGACAACCACGCCATAGAAGCGTTCGCCACGCTGAGAGACTCCGGCGTCGTGCGTGATCGTCGCTATCCCATCGTCCTCGAGCTCAGCGACGTTGAAGGTCGTTGTTGCTCCGCTTGCACGAAGATCGATTTCTACGTTGTACGCGGACACCTTCACTGTGGCCGAAGCAAGTTCGTTGCCAACTGATCTCCATGTGCCATGCAGCCAAGACGGTGGCGACCATGAAGGCTTCGGTTGACCGGACTCCCCGGGGCCGGCCTCCGGGCAGGCAGCCAGTACGGCCGCCGCGATGACAACCAGTCCGAGCCGGACGGTCCTGAACACGCGATGAGTCATGCGTTTCTCCCGTTGCCCGGCCTGTAGGCGCCGGGCCGTTTTGAGAGCAGGTCTCGCGTGCTTGGGCACACAGGTATCCTGAGGTTCTGGCTGTTCGCGCCGGGTCAGGGTAGCTACTCCCCGCCTAGTGGCACTATTGTATTCGACCAGCGACCCGGCATGAGGCCCAGCCGCAAGACCGTACTCTCAGTTGGGGAGTATACCCCGAACGCATGCAATGGTGCTACCAGGTAATCCAGGTAATGGGGCTATCGGTGCTATTGCCCCCGATGGAGGCGTTCGCGCAGGAGCGAGCAGTCCTCAAGGCGCTGCCGGACGAACGGTTCGAGACACCGGTGTGGAAGCAGGTGAATGTGCATGCCGGCGACCAGTTTCTGATCTTCGACAAGATGCGCTTCTCGATGCCGCCTCAGTGGCGCGGTCGCATGGTGTGGGCGCGCTACGCGGCACCGCTGCTGCGACTGTTCGACGATCAGGAGCGTCTGATCCGACAGTACCTGGTCGAGCCCGGCAAGCGCATGTACTGGGTTGACGAAGATTTTCCTGCGCAGGTGCGGCACATGATCGATGGCGGCTATCCAGCCTGGATCCTGTAGCAGGGCCGGCGCTACGGGCCGGCGGCGCTGGCGTTGCTGGCCGCGGTGCTGGAGCCGCACGCATACCTGAATGCCCGCCGTGCGCGCAGCATGCTGGCGGTCATGGCCGAACACGCCGGTCGGCGCTACTTCGATGAGGTGTGCCGCCGCGCCAAGCGTCGCTCGGTGGTGCCGCCGCAGACGCTGCGGCGCATGCTGGAGGCCGCCGCCAATGAGCCGATCTTTGGCACTGATCTCGAGTTGTCCGAGCTCGGCGCGCGCATGGTACGCGACGTGCGCTACTACCTGAATTGACGGAGGGACCCGCCATGGAGATTCGCCCGCAACTACGCGAGCAGTTGCGACAACTGAGGATGCCCGGCATGTGGCACGCCCTGGAGAACCGGCTGGCCGAGGCGCCGCAGACCGAGTTGGGGCATCTGGAGTTTCTGTCGTTGCTGATCCAGGATGAACTGACCAATGGTGAGAACAACATGCTGGCCACGCGCATCCGCACGGGCGAGAGCACACGACGGTTGGAACGCCCGTGGGCCGCAACGTGCGCGTCCAAGAGCCAAGCGCACCTCGGGTTGTCAAGCAACTTCTGAGTGTCGCTGAGATCGCTACGACGCTCGATGAGTTGCGCAATGCTCATAGCCATCACCCGAGGGCGGTCGAGTTAGCCCGACGCCATCCGGTAAGACCGTCTATTATCCCCTCAGTTTGACTCGGCCGTCAGGAGCCCGGGAGATCTCTCGGCTCTAATCGGCTCAGGTTATACCGAGTCCCTTACGGGGCGCTTTTGTTCTACACCACGCTACAGCGTAGCGCAGCGTCTCTCATACTCGATGACCGCGTCCGCATCGTTGTCCTGAATCTCCACCGTGCCAGAGTGGGAGATCAGGTCTTTGGCTTGGCTTGGGTCTGGCGAGTCGATCCGCAACCTATAACCAGGAGGATCACTATCCTCTATTGCCACCCAGGTCCAAGTCGGACTGTACGAGATCGAGAACGTCATGCTCCCTTCCCCGCCACTAGCTGTATCCAGCAGGAGATCGTGTGGTCCGCCGCGGCTCACATTTATCGTCTCGTAAGCCCACTTCAACGGGTACACGCCGTCGCTGTAGTAGTCGGTCTCGTATGCGTGAAACAACATCTCTCGTTGCAGTCCGTTGATGGTAACAAGCACCGTGGGCGGATGATGCAGGACTTCAAGGGGGGGCTGGGGCCTTTGCGGTGGCGGGCATTGCTCGCCGGGCGGACACTCACCGGGCGGGCCTGGCTGGCCAAACGCACTGGGCGGCAATTCCACTGTCTGTTCGGGGATGCGGCGATCGCTGTCACCGGCCCGAACTATCGGAAAGAACCAGCGGGTACCCAAGGGAGTAAGGTCGCTTGGGTGCCGGCGCGTGAGAACTGAACAGAACGAGGCCGCATGGTAGTGCCCGGATTCCTGCTCTTCCCAGTCAACGCAGTCGAGGACTGTGAACTGATAGATGGGTGAATCAGGATAGGGCACGGGTGTGTAGGTGGCGCTGAAAACCTCGCACGCTCCGTAGCGGCGCGCGTCTTCGAAGGTCATCCCCGGGATGTCGAATGACTCGGAGCCGGCGACAGCAGCAGCCCGCGGCAATGCCAAGGTGGCTTGTGCTCCCCCGCCCCCGAAGGATGCCAGCGCTCGCCAGCGCTCCTTGATCCCATCAAGGTCCGCCGCCGAGTAACTGGGCGTCTGCCTTGGTGGTGGCGCCCCTGGCGCGACCGGTGGCTCCTCGCAACCCAGCAGTACGATGATCCCCACCAGCAAGGTGGTCCTGAACACGCGATGCGTCATTGCGGTTCTCCTGTACGCCCGGACCTGAAGGCGCCGGGCCGTTTTGACAGTGATCCACCGCGTGCTCAGCACAAGATGAGTCTGGGTTCTGGTATATTCGCCCCGGGGCCGGGTAGCTACTCCCTGCCCCACGTGGAGCTGTTGTATTCGACCAGCGACCCGGCATGGAGCCGAGACGCGACGAATCACTGTCGCTGGGAATCATTGATGGAAACGAGGTATAGGAGCAAGCCGTTCGAGAACGTCGTCAATTATCGAGGCCGTTGGTCAATCCGTCGCGTTCACGCTGCTCACGCCGCTTGCGGCGGTCCTCCTGCAACTCGTTCCAAGCTCCCCATCCGGCTGGTCGCCGGGCGGCACCACGCTCTTGCGGCTGCCGCCGATCAGGCCGAGTACTTGCAGCCGGCGCTTGAGCGCCTTGAGTTGGATCTTCGGCGCCGGCTGCTCGGCGAACAGGTACTCGTCCTCATAGGAACCGTCCTTACCGGCGGTGCGTCTGACGCCGCTTGCGGTGCCCCGGTTGCCACATCATCTACGCGCCGGCTTCCCTGGCCGGCGGCGTGCCGGGCGGGGGGCGGAGCGCCCGCCAACTCCAGCGCGGGATCCTTGGCGCGACCGCCCTCCTGCGGAGCGCGGCGGACGCGGGCGGCGCCGAGAGCCGCGATGCCCTGCTGGAGACGGCGACCGGCGCCGAGCGACACGCCATGCGGTGGGGCGTTGCGTGACGCTGGCGATATGCCGCTGAGCCCGGAGCACTTTGTCGCTAGGCCGCTTGCTGCCCGATGAGTGCGGGGCCGGAGGTTGCGCATAATCGAAGGCGATCCCTTTCCTACCCAGAGGGTGTCAAGCCCTTGGCAACGCTTCAACGCTTCGCGAGATGCGAATCAGCGTTTATCGTGGGAAAAGCCAGTCGCCCACTGATGCTTGATACCTCTGAAGGCAGAATGCCCCACGTCGCATCGCACAGGCGTTCAGACGGGCGACGATGACACCTTTGTAGACACACCTGGATGCGAGTAGTGTGCGCGGCGTTCGCCGGATATCTCAGATGGCTGATGTGGGGAACCATGCGAATACTGAGAACCGTCGCCTAGCCATGCGCGCGCTTGACCGGAGTTCAACTCGTATATCCGTCGACCGCGAGTCGCGCGGGAAACCCAGGACCCAGGGCTTGCCGTACAATCCGCCCGCGAACGGTCACTTGGCGCTGCTGCAGCTTCCACAGATCCTGCGCGAACTCGCCTACCAACTCGTAGTGCGAATCGTCGGTAACGATTACCAGCATCACGTTCGGCTCTGAGCCGGTGACCACCACGCGCCCCGACAATTCGACGGGTTCCCGTCGGGCCTCGTCCAGGTGCTCCGAAGACGACAGACACCCTGACAGCGCCAATGCCACCAACGCGAGCGTCCGAACCCGCATCACCTCTTCACTACCACGGTGATGCGGTTGCCGGCGGTCGCGTCGACCCGCAAACGAATCTGCCCAGTGTTCTGCCCTAGGGACACATATCGGTTGGAGTGTGGGCGCTGCGCTCTCGCTCCGTTGAACTCGGGCAGCGAGTAGAAGTACGGCCCGTCGTGGTAGTAGTCGTACAGCCCGTCGGAGAACTCGTGGCGGTAGTTGAACAGATTGATCGAGCCGAGCCGGAACGCCAACCCACCGGCCTCGGAGGTAGTCCAGGACGATCCGGCATTATACCGGTAGGGGTAGGGCGCATCGGTGTCGTCCGACAGCAGATTGGCCACCGCCCAGTTGGTCAGCACGTCCCCGAAGGACACCGCATAGCCTTGTGCCGCAAGCGCCGCTTCGACCGCTCCGATCCCACCCTGATCGTTCTGGACGATCGCTCGAAAGAGCTGCGCACCGCCGTAGGTGCGGGCCAGGTACGCACCGAGGGCGTAGGTGACCGCGTAATCCTCAAGCTCGCCGAACCACGCGGTGACCTGTCTGTCGTTGTTCCAGTTGTAGAGCGGCAGGCGGCCGGCTATCGTCCCCGGTTCTCCTGCACCAGGATTGTCATGGGCGACCCCACGCGGGCCGTACATCTTCATCCTGTCGGCAACCAGGTCCACCGCCACCTCCGACGCCATCTCGTTGAGCCACACCTCGCTCACGACATCCTGCAGAACCGCTTTCTGGTAGAAGTGGATCATGTGCTGAAACTCGTGCGCCAGCGTCTGAATGATCAGACTCGGCCAGCCGTCGGTCACATCCCAGACAGGTCCGTCCCGGCTCGCCAGGACCGGTGAATCAAGGAAGAACATCAGCCGTTCATTTGAGCCCCGTGACTGCGGCATATCGACCTGCCGTTGAAAGTTGTTCAAGCCGACGAAGAAACCCATGATGCGGGTATCGACCTGCCTCGGGGGGCCGTCGCCGGCGATGTCGAACAGCAGGATGTGAATTTCGCGCGCGGCCGTCGGCGGGATCAGGTTGTAATAGGGGTGCGGCCCCCAAGGAGCCCCGAAGACGGCCGTCACCCAGTCGTAGATGTCATTGGCAGCTCCCGGGCGGAGAAAGCGGTACGCAACGGCGTCTACCATCTCCTGAGTCAGACACCACGACGCAAATCCGCAGTACGAACCCCACTCCCGATCGGCAACCCACACCACCAACGTTGTCGTGCCGTCCCTGACCACCCTGCGCGCAGTAGCGGGGACGGAGAAGAGGGACAGCCGATCAGGGTAGATGAACGTGAATCGGTCGCCCGCCAGGACCGAGTTCTGCGACTGCGCCGACTGGCTTCGCGGCCGAATCACCGATCTGCCCGACAGGGGCGGGTTGTTGTTGAACTCGGTCACCCACGCCGGGACCTCACTCCGAAGCCGGTGCCCCGCCGCGCCGGAAGCTGTGGTCCGGATCGCTTGGCCGCTGCTCCTTGCCGCACCCGAAGGGATGGTGTCGAGGCGCTCGATGGCGGAGGCTGAGAATCCGCCCGTCGTGTTGGTGGAGATCACGTACACCTCGGACGATACTGTGCCTAGGTCCACCGTGTGGAGCTTATTGCTGAGCGCGGTCCCATGTGGGTTGATTACTTCCACCCGAGGATCCACGCGGGGCTTGGCAGGCGTCGGCGTGCTCGGCTCAGTGGGCTCCTCACCAACTACCGGCGGTCCGCTTGGCGCGCTGGGTCCAGGCGCTTCCACCGCCTGCTCGCACGCCGTGAAGGTAAGCAGCAGCGCCACAGCCAGCACCAGCATGCTTCCAGAGTTGCTCATGTTACCAGCCCCCGAGGGTGTTCCTGATACTGAGATCGTGATTCATTCGTAGCGGCATTGGCTGGCGCGCGACCGTGTCTTTCGGCGTTTCATTTCTCCAGAAACGCACTGTACCCATTGAGGTGACCTCAGCGGGTTAGTTCCGCGCTATAGGAGATAAGCCCACAGGATTCGGAATCTAGGACGATTTCGAGAAACGCTGTCCGGCCAGAAAAAGCCAATTTGCCGATGAGCCCGACGATCCTCCCACAGAGGGCAGTGTCTATGAAGTCCGGGGACGTCCCTTGGTTGTCGGATGTGAAGTTTCCAGTCTTGTCGATGGTGCCAGTCAGAACGAACGTCGACTGCCCCCCTTGGGGGTCCAAGACGCCTGACGCTGTGACGCGCTGCGCATCTTGCTCTACCGACAGGCGCATTGGAATCTTTTCGAAGATTCCGAAGTCGATTACCGAGACATTCATCGTCCCTGTGTAGGTGCCTTCCACGCGCGGGAAGCCGCCCGCGGTGGTGGCGCTGGAGCACGCAGACAGAATCGTGATCGTAGCGATAACCAGCCCACCGAGGGCGGCCTTGAACGGGTTGAATACGGTGTTGCGCACTCTCTTACTCCATTACTCACAATCGGGCAGCCGAGGCCCAGTCGGGTCTCCCGGTCATAGCCGGACGAGTACTCTATGGTTCTCCGCACCCACTATGGTTGCACCCGTGAGGTCCGTGCCCGCCAGATACGTACCGTTCGACAGATTGTCACGGTAGTAGAGGTGCCGCTACTGGTGGTGGTCCATCGAAGATGCGATCCCTCACGGACGAAGCGGTTGCTGGCGGTGACGGCACCACCTCGACCGCCTGGCGATGGACCTCGAAGCGGTACGGTCCGCGCCCTTGTCCTCCCCAGCCTCCCCGGTGGCGATCTGTGCCACGCGCAAGGCGTTCGCCAAGCCGTTTTCCATCTTCGCCCGGTAACCACTGATCGCACCAACTGTCTCTAAGAGAGGCTGTTCAGTTGACTTCACGTGAATTCGAAACTTTCTTCAAATCAGTATAACAACCTAGAGGGTAACAAACGGTGACCGTTACGAAGAAAAGAGTGTTTATTTAGCGGCCCTTCGTAAGAACTGGCTATATCCGGCAGCCCTATGGGTTCGCCACCAGTGCCCGGCGGCCCTCCGCTGCCAGGTCGCGGCGCGCCGCCTGCGTGGCCGGCTTGGGGAAAGTGGTTGTGGCCGGTTCCGGGTTGATATCGGTCTTTGTGGCGCGGCCGGTGAGGGCGCCACCGGCGTCGCCCATCCACGTCGCCCATTCCACGTCGGCGATCTACAGGGACGCGATCATTGCTGATGCGCGCGAGCGTGTCGCTCACGACGAGGCTAATGGCGCATTGGCGCAGGCCGGATTCGTCCTGTTTGGCGTGCCGGGGCAGCCGCCGCGGCCTGCTCCCAGTCGATGGCGCCTACTTGGCCGCCCCCCGCGCTCGCTTCCGATGTGCCGAAGTTCGTCCGCCGCATAGCCCGTTGCCGGTCGGATCGACGAGTCCGGAGACCCGGTACACCTTGGCGGCGCGTGCGGCGCACACCGTGCGCGGCACCGGGCCGCGTAGCGCGCCAGGAGGTTGTCAGTGACACCGCCGGGAGCAGCGGACAGCACCGGGCGACCGCACTCCTCGGCCCCGCGCTGCCGCACCGGCTCGTAGGCCAGACCGTAGGCCCTGCGCCTGGTTCGGCGCGAATGCGGCGGGTGCGGTCGACGGCGCCGTGCGGGGCATCCGGGGGTGATGGGCGTGTGGAGCGGAACGGGCACGCCATCGAGCGACGGTGGGGCGGTGCGCGAAGCTCGGGGGACAGGATGCTACCCAGCCCACGAAGGGATCACGAGTGGTGTCGTCCGTTGCCGAAGCATCGATGCCCAGATCGTACGATGTCGCTAGTTGCGCCAAGTGTGTGCCACCGTGCCACCCGTGCCACCAACCTTCTTGGCGGCGTATTGAAACGCAAATTCCTACCATTGCGTCCCACCTGATGGAAGGGATTCGCAATTCCCTAAACCGCATTGAAGGACCCTGGCACACGCTGGCACAGTGGCACAACTCACTCCGGTGGAAACCAGAGGCGCGCTTGCTTCCCGTTCGCCCGCACCCGGCGCCTGCTCCAACCGGCGCCGCGCAGGGATGCGGTGAAGTTGTACTGTCGGCGTGGCCAGTCGCGGGATTCAATATTCGCGACTTCCATGAGGTTCGTTATACTCACGCCGCCTCTGAACTCTCCGCTCGGAAGGTCGCCGACCAGCACGTCGTCTACTTGGTCGCGGGACTCGTACTGCCGATTCTGAGCAGCCACTACCGACCACAGACCGCGCGGCACGGTCGGTGCCCGGTCGCGGTATTCGCCCAACGCCTCGACCCAAAGCTGCTCGCGGATCGGGGCAAGCTCCTCGTTCATGTCCATGACGACAGTGGGGCCGATAGACGCAGCCAGCCAGCGGCGATGCCCCGCCGGATCGTGGGGCAGCGCCTCCGGCTTGTCACAGGTCGCGATGCCCGACCACCGCCGCGGCAGGGACTCCGGCGCCCATGCGTAGGCGGCCCTGGTCTGACCATCGTCCGTTGTGGTCTGGATAGACTTGAGCTTGGCGAGTTCCGCACGACGCAGGCCGCTCATCTCCGGCATTTCGACAATCACCTTGCCGACAGTCACTTCGGCGACTTCCTTCCTACTTAGGTCCAATGAGAACGCATCGCCGAACCATACCCGTTGATACTCCAGTGGCAGGATGCACCGTGCGAGACTCGACTTCCCTTGGCCCTGCCCTTCGGATATGAGTACCGGCGTGACGGGTTGGTCGCCGCCCGGATGGTAAGCCCGGTACACCGCGGTACCGAACAGCAGCCGCATCGCGATGCCGGGCAGCCGGTGATCCTGACCGCGATTGATCGGCTCGCCAAACAGGTCGACCAGCATCGAATCCAAGCGCCTGATTCCGTCTGCCGCCGGAAGTGACTCAAGCCATTCTCTGAACGGATCAACGCGGCGCGTTGACGTATAGACGGTGATCAGATCGGAACGCTTGACCTTCGCGATGTGCCACGGCTTGATGCTTTGCTGTTTTCGATCAGTGGAGATGCCGACATGCTTCTCTACCTTGGAGAAGATGAGCGGCACCGTTTTCTCGGTCACTTCCAGCCAGCCGCCAGCGCCGGTTTCGGCAACGTCCTCGAAGCCGTACATCTCATGGCGGCGGCTGCGCACGTTGCTCCGTAACTCGATACCGTCCAGCACGGAAATTGCCCGCTCAAAGCACTCGTGCAGCGGGGTTACGTGCGGATTCACGACGGCGACCCAACCTTGCCCGATCTCGACGGCCGTCGAGTCCTGGAACGGCACTGCTGCTTGCAGCAGACTCGCAACAGGTGGCGTCTGCCCGGAGTCGGCCCAGTCCGCAGCGTCGCCCTTCTCCGGCGCGGCCTGCCACTCAATGATTCGTATGTCCACGCCGCTAGCGTTCAATAGCTTGGCGATTCGCTGCATGTGTCTGCGGCCCTCGCCGTCGTTGTCGGGCCACAGATAGACCAGCGACCCGTGACGCTTGGCGTTCTTGACAACCGGTGCGAGCACCTCCGGCGCCGGTGTGCTAGTCGCGCCGGTTACCGTACCAAGCACAAGCAGATTGTTGCCGATGGCCGCAGCCAGTGCGTCTGCAGCCTTCTCGCCCTCACAGATAATCACCGGTGTGCGGCTGTCTTTCTCGTACTCGATTCGGTAGAGCGGCAGATCTTTGAGCTTGATTCCCCGGAGGCCCGGAGTTCCATCCGGCAGCGACCACGTCACGTCCTTGCCGCCGTCGGGTTTGTCGTACCGCGAGTGTCTCGCTACCACCCTACCGGTGTGATCGCGTAGCGTCCAGACAACGGACGGGATGCCCCTCATGGCGTAGCTGCCGTTGTGGTAGTGCGGCGGTGGAACGCCGAGCACTTTGGCCAGGTCGGTCAACGTGCCGCCGTTGGCGCAGCCGTAGCAATTCCAGGCGCGAAGCTGCGCGTTCGCGCTTGCGCTGGCGTGCACATCATCGTGGCCAGGCAGCACGCATCGGTACTTTGATTCGACGCCGTTCCGAGATTCAGGATTCAGGTGTCGGTCGATCCAGGATTGGGCTTCCGCCACGTTGTTGTGTCGAGGCGAAATGCGGGGAGGGGTACGAAGCTCGGCAGCCATGCTGCGCTCCAGCGACGGAAGGATGCACGAACAGGGTTAACGAGAGCATTGGGGCGAAATATCGCCCGCTTGTCCAGAGCTTACGACTGTCGATGGATGGCGGCGCCTCGTTCACGCGGTTGCGGACGAATGCGCAGCGCCTGATGGCGCGCTATCCAGGTAGTCGGCGACATCAGCCGCTGCCGCCGAAACGCGGCGTGGCTGATCTATCTGGCCGGCGTCGTAGTGGTCTTTGAAAACCGGCGTTCAAGGCGTGCCCGCGCGGGATAGTCACCTATAGAGCAGATTGTCGCAGCTTGGCCGGACCGTTGAGGCCCCTGCATATCGCGGCGCTTCGTGCATCGTTCCCGATGCTTGCAGTCAGCCACCGTGTGCGGCAGAGTCGCGGGCTTCCTTTCGTAGCGGGATCTGAGCTCCTGGTGGTACTTGGCGCCATCCCGCCCGGCTCTCCCGGTCCTGGAAGCAAACACCACGGCCGACACTCAAGACAGTAGCCGCGCGGACACCAGTGCGTCGGTCTCCAGCGTACCCCGCGCGGTGTGCATGCCGCGCCTCGGGTTCTACCGCGAGGCATAGCGCAAGACCAAGCGCCGCCGCTCCGGCACCGGACCGGTCCCGAGGACGCCACCAGCGCCGGACAAACCACCACCTGTCAGATTGATGGAGCACCCCGGTTGAGCGGTCTGCTATGAGTGCGCGAAGCAACATTGCTGGAGCTTGAGAAGTCAGCCAGTCAGCCTTGCCTTGTGGACGGGCTCGTCCGCTCCCGCTAAGGTTATTTGCATGAGTAATGACGGCACGGTACTGCTCGGAGCCCGCGATTGGGGATTCCTCCAGGCGCTCTCGGATCGCCAGCCGGCCGGACCCACGGAAGTTGTGGCTCGCATGAGAGAGACGGGTTACAGCTTGAGTAGCACCTGGAATATCACGGATAAGCTGAAGCAGGAGGGTCTGGTGGACCATCTGGAGGAGCACGGCGCGTACCGCATCACGCCCAGGGGGTGCGCCGCCCTGGACGGCATTGTCCTGCGGGCGACTCGTCTGATGGACCATCGTACGGCAGTCGAGCCCACCTGAACCGATCAACCAACCGATCTGGCGACACGATGATGGCGCATGGGCGCACGGCGGGGCCCCGCATCAACGCGCGCTGAAACTACGATACCTCACCCGCCCCAGGACGCGTAGCGGTGCGTGGCGACAAGCGCCGCCGGCCTGCTGCCAAGTCGGTCACGTGCAACGTCAGTGCGTTGCCGCCGCCGGGCCTGCCTCGGTGAGCTCGAACCGGTAGGGGCGCCGACGCGCCAAGGGAAGCGTAGCTCGCACTTCTGCCCCTGCCCTCTCCCCGAACCGACTGTGGACGACGTCGCGCGCTTGCTTGATGACCTGCGCATCATGTCCACCGGTGTCCCAGACGGAGAACTGGAGCTGACGGTCGTAGCGCGACCCCGCCCGCTGCAGGCCGACGTATCCGCCGTCCCAGGCGAGCGCGGAGTAGTAAGTGCCAGCGGGCTCGGTGAGCGGAGTAAGGTCGATTGCGTACCCGGGGCGCGATCACCCTCCTGCGGGAGCGCGGCGGACGCGGACGGCGCCGAGAGCCGCGATGCCCTGCTGGAGACGGCGACCGGCACCGAGCGGCACACGCTGCGCTGGGCGTTGCGCGACGCCGACGCGGGCCAGGCAGCGCCGGCGGCCCCAAGATGCGCCGCAACGGCCCGCCGGAACGCGTCCACGGTGACCGATTCGCTAGCGAAATCGCTCGTCAGGCACGCTGAGAGCGCCTCGCAGGAGCAATCGGGTATCACAACAAGGAAGCGCGCCCGACAGCTGCCGCGGCTGCCTAGTGGCGCAGGAAGCGAGGTAACCGTTGCTGTCCGCGCGGATGCCCATCCCATGCCGCGAGATTGCGCGACCTCCGCAACGCGGACGTGATCGGCGCGCGCCCGTGTCTAGTCGACGAAGGGGGTTGAGACGGCCAACCAAGGCTCTCGGGGTTCGCCGAGAGGCCCCGACCGTACCAAGGTTAGGCCTATCTCGCCGGGACGACGCCAGCCGCACGTGCTCATTCTACCACGCTCCACTACTGACCCCGCCCCGGTCGTATTGCTCAGCCGTCGCCCGCCATCTGCTTGGTGAGCGTGATCTCCGAATTGGTCGGCCCCAGGAGAGCGGGGAAGAGCACCGCATTGCCTACGGTGACTTCGCTTTCGTCATCGGAGAGATCATAGGTGAGCGTCAGGCCATCCGCGAGAGCTTGGGCTATCGCGGGATTCGGCGGGACGACACTCACGTCGGAGACCATGATTTCGGTGGCTGTGACTTCGATGCTTCCCGATACCGTGTTCGTCACTATCATTGTCTCGTCGGTGACTCCAACCGGACCAGTGCTGATCGTGAGCGACACGGCGCCCTGGTTCGTGCCGGTTCTCGAGACCTCTGCTCTTACCATCGAGCTTCCTGGGACCGTGGCTCCCGGTTCACCGACAGGATGCTCTATCGTGCCGTTCCAGGTTCCTTCCAGCTTCTTGGCGTAGTCCGTGTCCGTTTTCGTCGCGGACTCGCAGCCGGATAGCAGTACCAGCGTCGCCACTGTCGCGACGCCCAATATTGAAGCGAATCGTGTCATATGCGCTTCCTCCTCCCAGTGCCCTTTTTGGGGCGGGTTAGTGGCGACAGTGTGGCGAACACTCTCGGGAGATGCAAGCGGGGACACCTTGGACACTCGCCTGGTGCGCGGTTGACGCGTCCTTCCAGCACTGCCGGCCCGGTCTTTGATGCAGCTACTGCCGCATTCGTCCCGGCGCGGGCCGGCGCGGGCGGACCTGGACGAGTTGGGGATAGCCTCCCATCATTCGCGGTCGGAGCGCTGCCAGCAGTCCTGCTTGAAGTGATCGTCCTCCGGTTCCATGATGCCGCCCACGGTGGCTCCTTCCATGTGCATAGGCGATGGCGGTAGAGGCCGGTCGCGCGCTGGGGCGGCGAGGCGCGGAATCATGCGCAGGAAAGGTGGCGCCGCTGTCCTGACAAGTTGAACAGCGGCGCCGCATGACGCTCCCGGGCCCTTTGGGCACTGGGAGATTCCAAACCGGTCACGCCACGAATCGGCATGATAGCACGGCGGGCATGCAGAAGGCATCCCCCCAGACTATGGCGTGCGCGCACACCGGGAGCCGAAGGGTTTATCTGGACCGCGGCGCTGGCAGACCTTCTCGATAACGGAAAGGGGGCGGAGCCCCGAACAACCCAGCCGGCGCGGCAGGGGCATCAAAGGGCCAGCCGCGGACCTCGACCAAGTATTCGCCGCGGCTCTCGGCGCCGCTTCGGTCTGTGCCGCCACGCGCGCAGGGATGCCACGCTACTACAGCCTGCGTTGGGCGTTGCGCGACGCCGGCGAGGGGCCGCTGAGCGCGGAGCGCTGCCGCCGCCACGCTGTTCGCCGCCCGTTGAATGCCGCCGACGCAGCGCCAGCCGCCTCCTGGACGCGCTGCTATGGCCCGCTGGAATGCGACCGCGGCGACCCGATCCGTTTCGATCCGAAACGGCGTCGTCGACCCCGTTTCGCTACGGGAATCGCGCGTCAGGCGCGCTGAGAGCGCTTCGCGGGATCAATCCCGCCCGGCTGCGCCCGTCCCCTCGGCCTGTCCACCTCCGCCCGGCACGGACTGTGCGCATGAGTTTGAAGATCGATACCGAAACGCATACGCGCTGTTTCTATCTCCAACCTGAGTCTCAAGCATGACTCACAGGAGCACTTGGTGAGCGGCGCATAGTCCAACACCACGCGGGGATCGGTGCCCAGCAACACATCCACCCAGGAAGCCGGCGGGTGCATCGGCTCTGCCCAGGCGGTCCCCCAGGGCCACTCGCCGGTCAGTATCTCCATTCCGCGACGCGCCAATCTCATCCTGCCGGGCAGGTCGCAACGCTGCGGGCATGCCCAACTGCACAGCGAAGCCCACGACGTTGGCCATGGCTCTGGCAGGCGTTCCACGAGAGGGTTCACACGGGGGCGCCCGATTGCCTTGAGCACGGATTCCGCGAGCCAGCGAGCGCTGTCTGGTAACCATCGCTGGCTCTCCAGAAACTCCACTGACTTGCGCAGCCCTGCATACTCCCGGTACACAGACCCGATGTGGACACGTACGGGCTCGAACGGCCAATCATCCGGCATCCAACCCAGTACATCGTCGTGGACCCGGCCGGACTCGCGAAGCCTTATCAGTAGCCCACGAGCCGCTGATGCAATATCGCCTTCTGCCCCTGCGAGTGCACTATGGAGTGCCCTGCGACACCCAGTGATAACCGATGCACGGCATTGCCTTCCAGTCATACCCGCGTATCGTACTACGAATACCTGTCAACGTGGCGGCAACCGCGACCGCCAAGCGCAGGTTATACAGCAAGAGGAATACCGCAGTGGTGTCGCAACGTTGCACATGGGTCAGGTGTGCGCCGCGTAGGTTGGCGCCCGCCAAGCTCGCGTCGCCCAGGCCTGCACTGCTCAGGGTGGCGTTGCGCCCACCAGATTCGCAATGCGCCAAGCTGTATTCTCCGAATCGGCACAACGCGGGACAACCAAGCCACCTCCCGGCGGATGATCTGTCCCGCTTTGTGCCGCTTTGGACTCAACACTGGTCGTAGTAGGTACGGGGGCGAAGGCGGAAGACCGGCTTGCCGTCGACGCGCCTCCCCAACTGCGGGACCATCCTCTTTGTCGGTACTTCGCCGTCGGTAAACACGCACTCCCACACTTCGCCATTCCACCGATATAGAAATAGTCCGTTGTAGGTCATTTCCAGAGTTTCCGGGATCTTCAGGTCTCCAACGATGGGAAGCCCCAGGTGCCGGGTGCGATGTCGGTGCAGGGCGGACGAACTCAACCCGTGCCGACCGCCGATCGTCCGCAGTGACAGCTTGTCTTCGCGCAACAATGCGTCGATTATCGCGCGGTTGGGATGAACGCAAGTGGAACACCGTTTCATGGTGCAAAAGGATATCATATTTCAAAGAAGGCGTAAACTTTGACCGCCTTGTTTCAGCGTGTTCCAGCCTGTTCCAGCCAGTATTAGTGTTCATCAACGCCCGCACTCTGGTATGATCGAATCGTCATGAAGACTGAGCTACGGTTCCGTCGGGCCGAGGAGTTGAATCTGTTGCTGCTGCTGCAAGGAGTCCCTCACGCGGAAGCCTGGCGCATTGTCAATCCCGGCAGCAAAGCCAGCGACCAAGCCGCCGCCGAGCTGACCCGAAGGGAACTCAGGTTCCTTGACGAGCAACGGGCTCTGCAACGGGAAAAGGAACGACAAGACTTCCTGGCCAGCAACCTCAGCATTCAGGGGCTCCTCCAGAGGGGTTTCGCGGAAGACGAGGAAGACGAAGAAGACACCGTGGAGCACCAGTGCATCGGCGTTGCCGGCCAACCGTGCGAGAACGAGCGCGACGGTCGGAGCAAGCGCTGCAGCACCTGTCGCGCCGAGCACAAGCGCCGCCTGCGCAGGCGGCAGAACCAGCGCTACTTGCGGAAACACCGGATGCGACTGAACGCGAAGCGCCGCACGCGCCGCCAGAAAGCCCGCGAGTGGGCAGAGTTCAGAAAGAAGTTGCCTGACTCCTTCTGGGAGAATTGGGACCGAGCAGGCTCATCCGAAACGCAGCCAGGGGGAGGATAGCCGATGCCACGCCGAGGACCAGGTGACACGCTTACCGATCTGAAGCGCAAGATGCTCGCCGAGGACATGCTGGCCCTGCATCTGCTTCTGTCGGTCCCGCTGCCCGACTGTTGGCAGCTTACCCACCCCGAATCGCAGGCGAAGCCTGAGAGCCGCCGCGTCATGGCCTCCCGCGAGATCGCGTGGTTCTACCGGCGCTACCCGAGCGCGACCGGTCGCGTCCTGCGACGCTCGCCGACCCCACTGGGCAAGAAGTACGGCATCGAGCCGGAGCAGGCGATCATCCATCGCCACTTCGCACTGAACGGACGGCGGGCAGCGGGCAACGCGTAACGTCATCAAGCCGCTTCATTTGTGCCGTTACGCCGGTGGCCTAGTACCACTTCGGGCCATCCGGGGGGCTGCCGGGGGGTTGCCGGGGGCGCAATCGAGTCACAAGGTAGTTACACGCCAGTTCCGATGCCGGCGCTACGAGGGCGCGAGAGTAGCGGGGTTAACGGTTGAGACTGGTGTTGCGAGCGGAGCCCGCTTCACGCGCGCAGGCGGGAGGCCATCGGTGCGCCGCGCGACCGGTGCACCCGCCTGCCGGCCCGTGGATACCGCACGAATCCGGCTCTCGACCCCTGTGCCCACCGCGGCCTGTCGTATAACCGCCGCGCCCTTAAGGCGCCTGGTGTACGCATCCTGCGGGCACGGCGTCGCCTGCCTCCCGGCCGGGAGCTACCGCAGCGTTCGTTCGCCGCCTCGTCAGGCGCACCATCCACATGCGGCAGGCTCTCGAATGCGCTGGCAAAGGGTGGAGCTGCCTGAGGTGTTGTCGGGGCGCCCACGAATGCGGGGGCGCCCCGACCTATCGCTAGAGGCATAGGTTCATAGAGCCCGGTCGGCTGGTACTGACTCTGCGAGCACAATCTACTTCCTGTAAACGATTTAAGTCGCACTAGTAGTGGGAGAGAATCCCGGCAACGGATGACGGTAGTCCGAGTAACCGGTGACCGTAGTCGCAGGATATCGGATGACCGTAGTCAGGGTAACGGATGACGGTAGTCAGGCGACATCTATCAGTTGGCTTGCTGGCAGTCTCACCCGCTCCCCAGCGCCCGCGTAAGCGGCGCAGAAACGAGCCGTGGCGCGTACAAGGATGCCCGCCTCTCGACTGCGCGCAGGACGTACGCGTCCCAGAATCTCCACCGTATCATGAGCCGACGCCACTCCGCTTTGGTCGGTGAAATAGTCGCGGGTTTCCAGGCTGTCAACGCGGCGCTTGTAACGTTGTGTCAATGCATTCCGGCTCTGCCTTGCCGCGTCCGCCGGTACATAGTCCCCGGCCAAGCGCAGGAATTGCCACCAGGGAATGAATACGATGGGGCCCGGGCCGCCTTTCCGAACGGCGCGCACCGTGTCGGCTAACCCACCACCGCGTCCGCGACCGCTGGTCCTACCCCACAGCAAAGCGCACTCGATTCCGGCTATGGTGCGCTCCAACGATCCCCATCGGGACGCGCTACGTCGGTCGCCTTTGATACGTCGGCATAGGATGCCCGTCAGGCGGTAAGCGAGGAGCCCCCGCTTGGCAAGCCACCACCCCGGAGGCCCAATCCGATGTGGGTCGCCGGGCTCGGCTTCGGCCACCGCCCAGCGCTCACCGGGGCGGCCTTCGACAACCAAACTTCGAAGAAGCGACATCACGTCCAAGAAAGACGCGCGGCTCTCCGGGGTGTCGCGTCCGGTCAACAGCAACGCGCCCTCGGCGGTCGTCAGCGTAGCCGCACTCGTCAGCGCATAGGCAAATGCCCCAAGCCGCAACAAGTGAAAACGTAACGGAGTGCGCTCGTCTCCAGTAAGTGGTAGCCGCGCCACCGCGTCCACCAGGATTCCACCGGTCGCTCTCCCATCCAGCGTCCGGGGTCCCGCAAAGAGCTCCCCTTGCTGTGGGTGTTGTATGCGGTATATGCGTCGTCGCTCGCCGTCAGGCTCAAACGTGGCGATCGCTCTGCCATCTACCTCGACGGCTTCCAGCGTGGTGTTGGATAGCAGCGACAGGATTCCAGGCGTCCGGACGAGCAGCAGAGGTTCTTGCTTCGGAGGCGGCCGGCGTTCTTGAGTGACAATGAGGCGTGTTTCGTTGAGCGGCCTCGAACGGTCTTGCCAAGCATCCACCAGGGGCTCAAGCGGATGGCGGGGCCGGCGCCCTTTCGGGATCGCAAGCCACCTGCGATTTGCCTCAGCGATACTCGCAACGGTTTCGTTCTGAAATGCACCCACGCCGTACGGTGCTGGCGGAATAGCGAGAAGTGGAATTGAAAGTCGGACGATATCAACCGCGAGGGTGGTACCGCAGAGAGCGGCATCGGGGAACCATCCTGCTCCGGGTCCATACAATCCACCGAGTAGGCGGTTTGCGTCAAGACGCACCTTTTCCGAACACCTCGACCACAAGAGCGCCAATATGATCGGTGACACGATCATATCGCTGGGGCACTCTTTCTCCTTACGACGTTTCCACCAGCGAGAGAATGATAGGGCGGTACACACCTCCTTGTCCGTTCGCGCCTTGGACAACCTGGGAACGCTATTCGAACGGGTCTTCTTTGTCACTCTTCTTTTTCGCTTCATCCATCTCTTCGCGGACCAATAACATGACCATTTCGAGTCCACGATAGGCATCATTTTCGAGGCGTTCGGCCACACGTGCACCCCAGCCGGTGCGTCCGTAATTGGCTTTGACGCACTCCAACAGACGATCTTCGCTCCCCTCGTTCGGGTCACGCATCAGCGCCAACACGCCGCGCGCGCCATCATACCAAGCGGCAGAACCGGCCACCACCCCGGCACCTGGATCCTCGCCACGGCGAATTGCATCCCTCGCACTCTTTGTGTCGTGTGCGATCAGCAGCACACCACAGCCCTTCCAGCACTCGGTGTCGTTCGGTGCTGCCTCACGGGCCAGCGCGCGCAGGAAGGCGCGCACCGGGCCGGTCTCGGACGTGCTCGCGTCGGCCAAGGTGGCACTCACCGGGTCGATCACCACCATACGCGCGCCCACGTTACGAACAGCCGCCCACAGTTGCGGCCACCGCGACCCAGCTTGAGAAGCGCCATGTTGTGCAGGGTCGGCGCACCACAACGGGTCGGGATCTCTCCACACCCTTACGGCTTTTGGAAGGTTAGTGCTGTTGATCCAGGTCATCCTGTGTGCGATTCGCGTCACCGAATCCTCGTAGCTCACCAGCACCACAGGGCCGGCTGCCACTCGCAATCCGCACGCGGTGCCAAAGAGTTTTCCGTTCTCGGCGGCGGTCGCGGCGGCACTTGCTACCTCAAGCGCCAGCGTCGATTTTCCGATCCCGCCGGCGCTGGACAGGATTCCCGTTTCACCCACGCTCAACACTGCATCGCAAAGACGGGGTTCGTGGCGGACGTTGTCGCCCGGATCGCGCCACAACACGGGAGCGGGTTGGGGCTCTTTCGCGAAGTCGGCCACGGACTCCAGCAGCTCCGAGGCAGCCGTGAACGTGGCCAGGGCGGCGGCATCGCTATCGGCGTTCGACGCCACACCCAGAGCGCCGAGCAGCGTCGCCTCGTTGGCACCGGTCACGTCTATCAGTGGCTGCAGCGCTCTGGTTAAATCCTTTCTATGTTGCTGTTGAAGACGCCAGGCCGCTCGTGCCAACTCGAGGGCGCGCACGGAGTGTTCACTCATGAGAATCCCTCCAGACCATGTGTTAGATCAGTCCATTTCGGCGCGCGACATCGGACAGCACATCGCGCCACGCACCGGCCACGGCAGAGGCGGGATCCTGTCCGCCATCTTCGCGGATACCGACACGCTCGACCAGCCGATCTGCCAACCATCTTGCCGGATCGCCGTCGGAAGGCGGTGGCCAGGGTGCCAAGCGCACAGCACGCCCAGGCAACCCGGTAAGCAGGCTCGTAACGGCAGCGACACCAACATGATCGGCGTCTGGGACCAGGACCACGGGGCGATTATCAGGGTCGGCAGCTACGCCAGCGACGCGGTAGCCGCTCGTACCGCCCACACTACGAACTACACCGCCGTGTCCGTATAGCGTCAACGCCAGTGCGTCGCACTCTCCTTCAACCAGCCAAAGAGATCCGCCGGGATCGTCCCGGGCTGTAAACACGCGGCCCCGGCTTGGTCCAAACGTTAGGCTCTTTCCTTGGCGCCACGCCAATCGTCGTCCGTCAGCCGCCACCGCCACCAACGATACAGCATCGGCGGGGGTGCCGGGTACAGCGAAGGCAAACACCACAGCGCCAACGGTTTGGGCAGGTAGGCCCATGCGGTACCTCCTGCCGCCACGACCCGGCCAAGTAGGCAACCCGGCCACGGCCGCCGCCGGCAACCACTGTACCATCGGCGGAAGATCGGGCCCGATGCCGGGCGGAGGCCATGTCCAGCGCTGCGCGAGGTAAACGCGTGCGGCCGTGTCATCAGCGCGTACTGCGACACGCAAAATGGCGGCCGCCAAGTCGGCGGTTGGTACCGGCTTCTGTTGCGGTTTCGGCTTGGGTGGGGGGACTCGCGGTGCAATCCGCGGAGCACCGGCGCTCCGCGAAGCAATCAGACCCTGCTCCTTTAGCCAGCGCACAGCTCCGGCGCGGTCGCTGGAGAGTTTTGTTGCCACCAAGTCAAGCACTCCCCCGCCTTCGGCAGCCTCGAAGTCGTACCAAGTGCCACCGCGCTCACCACCAACATTCACGGCCATACTGCCGTAAGTCCCGTAGCGCCACGTGTTGCCTCCAGCTTCGATGCGCTGCGGCTCGCCAAGCAGCCGCCGCGCAACCTCAGGCATCAGGGTACCCCAATCGAGTTCATTGTTTGCAGAACTCCATCTCATTCAGAAGCGCGTATTGTCCAATGTTACCCGGATTCTACGCTAGGAGATCCGAGTGCGCCGGAGTGCGCCGGGAACTTAGAGCACCCGTAGCGCCACGCCGGGGCGTCGGGCATGAGCCCAGATCGCCCCCAGAGCCGCGTCGGGCGTCCTCCAAAGGTACCCTCCCCCCAACCGAACGGTGGCGATGCCGTCATAGCGCGAGTATGAGCTATTTCGAGGGGAGAAAGAAAGAAGGCCGCCGCCAGGAAGCAACTTCCCGGCGGCGGCCACCGTGACGGAACCCGGTGATCTATTCGGATTCCGCCTCTGATGATACCGATTCGTCTTCGTTCTGCCCAGACGGCACGGGAGTCCGTGCGGGCTGTTCATCAGGCGGCGAGAAGGGGACGTGCAGCATCTCGGCGGTGCGCCGCTTGGCTGCTTCGGGCCGCCGGTCATACCGCTGCGTGGTAGCGACGTTGCTGTGGCCGGCCAGCTTCTGCACCGAACTGATGTCGGCCCCCGCGTCCAGCAGCTCCCCCACGAACGAGCGACGCAGGTCGTGCGGAGCCAGTCGGGTCACCTTGGCGCGCTCAGCGAGCACTCGCAACCGCAGCATCACCGCCTGGGCCGTCATGCCGCGCTGCCGGACGCGGCCGCCCTTGGTTACCGGACAGAGCAGTGCTCCCGGCCAGGAGCCGCGGCGGCCGATCCAGGCGTCGACAGCGGCCTTCCCCCCGGCCGGGCAGTAGACGATGCGCTCCTTGTTACCCTTGCCGTGCCGAACGGTCACCTTGCCCTCGTCGTAATCGGCGAGCTGCAGGGCGACCGCCTCGGAGCGGCGCAATCCACAGCCATAGAGGAGCGCGAGTATGGCCGCGTCCCTGGCGCCGCCCGGTGTGTCCTCGCGCACGCAGTAGTCGAACAGGTGGCGCATCTCGCCGGCATCGACGTGGCGCCCCGCGGGCAGCCTGCCCGCCTGCACGCCCTTGATGTCGCAGATGCGCTCCTTCACCTGACTGTCGATCAGATCGAGCCGCCATGCCTCCCGCACCACGCCGCGCACGACGGCAAGCGTGTGGTTGATCGTGGCGGGACTCGCGCCCTGTTCGATCAGCACGGCGCGCATGGCGGCGACGTGCTGGTAGCGGACCTCGGCCCAGTTCACGGTCCGCCCCTTCCCGGTGAGACCGCCGGTCAGAATCCTCGCGGCGCGGTCGAGGGAGCTCTGCAGGCCGCGGCGCCCAACGGCTGAATCCTTGCCGGCAAGGTAGACCAGTGCGGGGTTGCGGTCCGGCGGGATCGGCGCAGCAACGATGGGGACCGCCTCCGGCGGCGCAAGCACGCCTCGCGTAGAGCGGTCGATGCCGATCACGACGCGGCCCCCTGATGGGAGCGGATGGCGCGCAGGTCGGCCTCGATGGTCTTCATGCCGTGCTCGGCGCACCCGCCGCACATGGCCCCGCACAGCCATCCGTTGTCGATCAGTTCCACGCCCGCGGTGCCGCAGCGCGCGCAACGCCACGACGGCGGCGCATGCACCACGTCATCGCGGTACACGCGCGCAACCTCTATCGCCGCATCGAGCACCTTGCCGTTGCCGGCGGCATCGTCGTCGAGCACGCCGTCCAGGTGCTCGATGGCCTCGACCAGCGGGCGCGGCGGCATGGTCGCCACGTTCGCCGCGTAGCCGCGCAGCCACAGGCTCACCTGAAAGCGATTGCCGCAGAACACCCGCTCGCCGGTCTCTGCGCGGCACACGTCGTAGGCGATGCCGTTCGCGGTCCTGGTCAGGTACAACCCGAGCGCCGGCGCCTGCGAGTCGGCGATGAACCGGTCGATCCGCACGCTACCCGGCATGGGGGTGCCTCCATGCGCTCTCGCGCAACTGCATCAGCAGGGCCACGTTGATCGGCGGCCCATCGTGGACATCGGGGACGGCCGGACCTGCCCGACCGTCCCTCTGAATGCTCGCCCTCGCCATCAGCTCGCCGCTTCGAAGGCGACGGCCGGCATCGGCTCCCGCCCATCCTTGGCGCGGGCCGCGCGCGCCCTCCATCCGCGCATCGCGTCCGCCATCACCGCGTCCGCCGCCGCCCTCAGGGCCGGGTTCTGCGCCACGGCCTCGTACACCGCGTCCTGACAGTCGCTGCAATCCGGGTCGATCCCATCGCGCGCCATCGCCCCGGCCGGCGTCACGTCGTCGCCTCCACCGGTGCGAGCGCGTCCCCCGCAAGGTCGGCGTGCAGCCCCGTGCGCTTCCCGAGCCATCGCCTTGCCCCACGGGCGCTGCTCGATGATCTCTAGCGGCGTGCCGGTCGGGATCGGCTCGTCTCCGTCGTCAGCGCGCAGGCACCAATCCGAGAGCGGGCGGGCCGCGTGCACCAAGCGTCCGGGCTCGCAGTGGTCGCCGGTGACGTCGGCGGGTTCGATCCAAACAGTCCTCATGATGACCTCCTGAGGGCGGTGGTGGTGTGGTTGGGCCGCCCTGTTACTTGCGATAACAAACATTGTAGTTACATATAATGAACAATCGTTCCAGTATAGTCAACCGCCTCCCGCAACTTTTTTCGCCGCCCGTTCCTGCCCCTCTACCGCACTCCTTTCGCCGGGAGGACCATCCCGCCCTTCCCGGCCGGCTCGATCAGGACTCCGCCACCCTTGGCCTGCTCGCCGGCCTCCGCGTGACGTGCACGCGCGTCAATCGACCACGGGCGGGCTCCGTTCTCCGCCTGCCGGTCCGCCGTCCGGTCGGCGCCAAGGCGCACTCCCACCCATGTGGCTCGCCGGTCGCCGCCCGCACCCGTTGACGCGCATACGGTCAACCCCGACCTCGCTTCGCTGTGTCCGCGTCCGCGCCTTGGCCGCCGTCACCCACACCGAGGGCTGCGCATACCTCCTGCAGGTAGGCCGGTCGGCCTCGACTCCAACCTTTGCCGGACCCGCGCCGTCGGCGATGTCCTGGGGCGGGCACCCGACCGTCACCAGTCGGTCCGCGACCCGCGCCATGAGCCCGCCGGCACCCCGCGCCCCGCCCCCCGCCCGAGGGCCCCGCCGCCCCCCCGCCCCCCCCGCTCAACCGCCAACGAGGCGGTATCCGCACCGGCTCCGGCCCTTCACAGGGCGCTCAGCCGCCAATCCGCCGCCATCGGCACCCCCGATCAGGCCCGACCGGCCCGGTCGTGACCCGGTTCGGCGCTCGACCGGCCTGTTGGCCTGCTCGGATCGGCCTCCGGCACGGTCGCAGGGCGCGCAGCCGCCGTCGTGGCCTGCGACGCACTCCGCGCAGCCGCCAGTAACCCCCCATCGGCGCGCCGGGCGGCGCGCGCCGCTCGACGGGCCCGCCTCGCAGCCCTCAATCCGGGCATGGCGTCGCCGTCTGGTCCGCCGCCGACCGGCCAGACTGCCGAGCCGGCCCGCGCCGATGGCTCAGGGACCCCCGGCACCCCACCCCGCCCCGCCCGCCAGTTCCCGCACCCCGGCAGCGCGTGAGAGCGCGACACCCCGCGCCCCCGCCTGCGCGGGATTTCGGATTTTCAGAATTGATAGGCGGGCACGGGGGCCAGGATCCCACTCCGATCGGGCGAGGGCCGCGAGTGGGAGGGCCATCCCGGGATGTCCACAAAAAATCCCCATTATAGATCCATTTATTCACACACAGTCCACTATACTTGCTGATTGGACCTTGCTTTCGTGTGCCTTCGTCTGGTAGAATCTTGCCTACGCGGTGTCGTAGTTGAAGATTGGTGTGTGAACAGGCCCCGGCCGCTTGGTGATAGAACATCTCCGGCGCAGGCTGACACCCGCGTGACCCTTAAGCCGGTCTTCAACAATCAGTTCTGAGTAGCATCGTGAAAGCGGCCCGGCACCTTGCCGGGCGACATCAAGAGGTCACACCTGATGAAGCCTGCGGACACCCGCACCGCGCGGATCGCCAGCCCCGAAGCCAGAACGCAACCGCGCCGCCGACCGGCCCGCTGGCGCGGACTGACAAGAACCCCGGCGCCCCACCCCTCAGGGGACTCGGCCCCATCGCGTTGGTTGCAAATCGCGGTAGTGCTGATAGCGTTCGCCGCGTTGAGCGGCTGCGCTACCCTGTTCAACGACAAGACGCCTTCCGTCGATGTTGCCTCCAACCCCGAGGGGGCTTCAGTTTATGTCAACGGCAACTATGTTGGAGAGACTCCCGTCAGCGTAGACCTGTCCGTCAGGAAAGAGCATGCGATTACCTTCCGCAAGGACGGCTACAGGGACAAAACCTACCAAGTATCCAGATCGGTAGGTATCGGTTGGGTCATCTTGGACATACTTGGCGGTCTCGTCCCGCTCATAGTGGATGCGGCTACCGGCGACTGGTTCATGCTTGATGATGACTCCGTCAACGTGATCATGAGCCCCACCTCATAAGGAAACATAAGCCTCGAACCGCGCGGCTGTGGTTTGTCGACTGGCGTAAGATACGAGGCGTCCGTGACGACGGGATCCCTTGATGGTCTGTCAATGCGATGGGAATACCTTAAGGCCGGGCACCACATAGCCGGCAGCAGCACCAGCGCCCACGCTTCTCACCAGCACACCACTTGCCTCCACACCAGCTCGGCCCGAGGTTGCCATAGGAGGCATACGTAAGTGTATTTGTTGCTCAGATGGACCGCCCTGATCTTGGTGGTCACCGCAATGCTGTCAGGCTGCGAGGAGGTAATCCCGGATGAAACTGCCGCCGGGAGTAGCCTCCCCGAACCAGAGAACGTCTCGGATGCTGTTGTTTACAGAGTCATGAGCCCCGACGAACTGCTTGAGAGATGGAACGTGTTCCCAGGGGGAGGATACGCAGCCAACTCACCTGCCGCTGCCAGCACACGGACCGCCTCGGCTGGATCTTCCATCTTGCGAGCGGCCGCAACCGACAACTTCTCCGGTTTGCCAAGTGAATACGTCTTCATCGATGCCTACGAGTATGGGTCTTGTGTCACGTTCACTATCCGGTTCGGGGGAACATTCGATTTCGGAGATGAAGGGATCGCAGAAGACTACCGTTATGTCCACCTGCTGGACTGTACAGGTGAGCCGATCTCTGGAAACGAGATCCAAGGCCTGTTTCACATCACTACGTTTTGTGAATTCAGGTATCATGGTGTCGTCGCTCGCGCGGGCGACTTCACCCCCAACACCAGATTGGTGTACCACGAGCAGTATTCCTACGACGAAGATGACTTAGTTCGTCTCACAGATGCTCATCTCTCGGTTGGCGGTCAGATACGGCATTTCTCTGAAGCCCGTTGGAGCGAGGCCGCCAGGGTCGATGTCTTCGTAAGGAACGACGAAGGTATCATCGTTGATCGTGATTGGGTTGAGATTCCAGTCAAGTGGGCAAATCTTCCAATCGAGGATCGTTTCGGCTTCTCGTCAATCGGGAGCGTCGATCAGATGAGCTATGGGATCGACACGAGTCATGGTACGGTTAGATTCCAGGACAACGACACGGAGGCTCTCAAGGAATACGAGAGACGTTGTGAGACTCAGGCCCCCCTCATTATAGATCCAGGTGATCCTGGTGAGCCAGCGCCACCGGAGCCGCCCGAGCCGCCGACGCCTGAGCCGCCACCATCGACACCATGAAGCAGCGGGGCGCAACGCAACACGGGCGAGAGTCAAACTGAGACACTACCCGAAGCGCCCGTGCTACGCTGCAACGCCTGTGGGGGGTAGAGGTCCCGATGTGTGGTCTCCGTGGACGCGATTGTATACACTCTATGCCTGACTAGGAGTGACCATGGGCCAACCATTCACAACCGCCGCCCACGTCAAGAGCTTCGTTGAGCATGTGACGTACATCCGCGGATTAGATCGGAGTTGGCCGCCATGGCGGAGCGCCTCGCCGCTCGGCAGGACCGCGCGCGTGCCGGGAGGCTTGACCGCCAAGCTACCTGATTCTTAACTTCCTGGCCGCCGCCACCACCAAACTCCGGCGGCCAGGAGGATCAGTGGACCTATCAGAACAGGAAAGTGCGCGCGCGAAGGAACTACTTCTCGCTGAGCAGGCCAAGGAGCGGTACACCGAGAAGAAGGAACTGCTTCGGGAGGCGGCGAAGGATATGGACGACTTCGCGAGGGCGATCGTCGCGGAGCTTACGGGTGGAAACCCCGATCTGAGCCTGGAGCAAAGCGGGCGCTTTGCCTACGGTGCTGACAGCGCCGCAGCGGCATTTGGGCCGCGGCCACGCACTCAAAAACTACTCAGACCAGATGAGCTCCACGCCCTGCTGAACGAATATCGGGATGCCCTCGCCAAGGTCAGGAAGATCAGGCAGGCTGAGGAGAGACGGAAGCGTGCGTAACCTCGGCAGGATCCGCCCGAGACTTGACTTGACTTGACCCCGGCGTTCCCTAATCCGTAGCTTCCGGGCTACCGCCACCACCAAATCCGGCGGCCAGGAGGATCAGGTATGACCCGGATTACCAGGAAGTACCACATCAGGAAGAACCGCGAGGTGATCTACGCAGGCATCACCGGCAGGCCCCTCGAAGAACGCTTGGCAGAGCACCGTCAGGATTTCGGAAACGCCATCTCAATCAGCCAGGTCGGAAACGCCACCACGCGAGAAGCGGCCAGAAAGTGGGAGGATGAGCAAGACGATAAGGGAATCCCGACTTCCAAGACGTAGCCGTGGCAAAACAAAACGAATTGAAGCGCCGCGCGTCCGAGTTGGCGATTGAGTTGCGAGAGGTCCTGTACCAGCTTGGGCTCGACCCCGCAGTAGTGGCGCTGGTGCGCCGTCATTTCAAGGTCAGCGACGGGCATGTCTTGCCGGATGGGATTCTGATTCGAGAGGACGTTCTGCCGCTACGCCTATGGGACCTACACTTAGAGTTGGATAACCTGATGTGCGACCCGGCCGCGGACCACCCAAAAGCGTAACTCAAAGCCGAGCATTGAACTACGCTTGCCGCCGAGGAGCTCCCGAAGTATCCTCGGTCCCTAAAGCGGGTCGAGCCCAGCGAGTGGCATCGCCGGGCTCGAAATCAGACCGCTTTCCTGGGGAGCGGTCTGACCTTTCCGTACTGCGTAGGTTACACCTGCGCCCGATCTCTCGTCAACGTCGACGATGAAACCATCGCCTTCGGAGCCCATCTCGCCTTCGTCCTCTACCGAATGGTGAAGCGCGGCCGGATGAAGCGTCAGTCCGCGCAAGCCACCTTCATCTCCTGGTCGCGAGTCCACATGGGCCTTCCGAGAGCCCTCCATGCAGCGAAAATATCCTGAGAAAGTCGGGAAAGTCGGGCAGGAGCACTGTACATTTGTCTGTTTATTCGTTAGGGTGACAGACACTATGGCGGCGGGCCTGACAACTCCTTCCGGCGCGGAATCACCCTCATGCAGCTCCAGGAGATGTTCCCTGATGACGCTGCCGCGGAGGCTTAGTTCGTCCGGCAACGCTGGCCGGCAGGCATCCGCTGTCCGCACTGCGCCTCCGAGAACGTCCAGGAGAAGGCCGCCCACCGCTCGATGCCGCACCGTTGCCGGGACTGCCGCAAGCGCTTCTCGGTGCGGGTCGGAACGCCCCTGCAGGACACCAAGCTCGGCTACCGAGCCTGGGCCATGGCGATCTACCTGATGGCCGCCGGCGGGCGGGCTGCCGTGCTCCGCGTGGTCTTCGGCTTCGGGCGCTTGCTGGCCGGGCGGTCTCGGGGAGGTTGCGACGCTTCCAAGTGATCGACGCGCGCTTGGCCGGCCTCCAACACAGCCTCCAACTCCTCCTTGCTGTTCTTGCCGAGGAGGTACGTCCCGAACGGACCGCTGATGCTTCTCTCGTTGCTCATGGTTCAAGTATGAGAGTTTGCTATCGGCCTAGCAAGATTGCGCAGGCTGGCCTTGACGAAGAAGGCGGAATCGCGGACAGATGATCCATATGCGGAGCGGGCCGTCAGCACCCCAAGCCGACGACCCGCAATCTAAGCCACTACCAAGGAGCGACACAGATGATTTCCGCGCACAGGGTACCAGAACCGGCGTCCGGCCGGCAAGGAGCTGCCGATGACTGTGGAGGAACAGGCGAATCTCTTGAAGGAGGAAGTGTCCGCCAACGCGAGGTACTTCTCGATGGAGGCGAGCCGGCTAGCGGGCAGGGACCGGTTATGGACCGCCATTCAAACGGGCGCCATCGCAGCCTCGATAGCCCCGCTTCTGTTGGGCTGGGGAGCGATCTCCAATACAGGCTGGGGAGTGATCGCCAGTACCACTCTCCTGCTGGGGGCTCTTCTAACCTCGATATGGTCTCTTGCCAGGAACCACGCGGAGCAGTTCGCTGCGGCGATCTGGGCCTCGGACCGTTGCGACCAGATAGAAGTAGACGTGCGGAAGCTACTCATCGACATTCGATCAGGCGCCTCGGAGGAGGAGACCGTCCGCCAATGGGAAGCCCTCACGAGGACCCTGTACCACTCGACGAACGCCCCGCTTCGCGCCGGTCTTCGATGGAGCAAACGCCTCATCCAGGAGGCCGAGAATCAGTCGGCGGAAGCGCTGGCGGCAGAGCGCAGCGGAGAATAAGGCGACCACCGCGACCGCAACCCCGACCCCGGCCGCCCCGGCCCAACCCGGGCGACGGGTCCGAAGGTCTGCTCGAAGGGCGGACGCCGCCACCTCAGCCGAGGCCGCCAAGGCCGCCACCGCAGCGTCCCCGTCCAAAGCCCCGCGCACCTCAGTTCGCCGAGCGACCACCACGCCCTGAGCCGAGGCCCGGCCCGCGGGAGCCGCAGACGCGGCCGCCGCGCCCCTTGCCTCAGCCGTCCGGACCGAAGCCGCCGAGCCTCCTCCTTGGGCACTCAGGTATGTAAATCCTTGCGGGTGGGCGTCCTCGATCAACCGCTGCTTGCTGCCCTTGGTGGCGTAGCGAACGTGCGCCAGGACGGTGTGGTACCCGGAACTGGGCATGATCTTGTGCAGATCGACCAGGTCCACGGTTTCGACCGTGCCAATCCACTTCATGGCATCGATGCGGTCGTCGGCGATGCCGGCGATGCCCACAGCGTCCCGCCCGCGTTGCTGCAGCGTCTTGATGAACGAGTATGCGTCATGCAGCGTGTGCGTCACGCACGGCCCGCAGTGACGTTCTTGTGCTCTCCCACTTGGCTCCGCAGACAGGTCAGAGTAGTCGATGATCTGTCCTAATGGTTGATATTCGTCGCCTTCGCGCGGCTTCGCCCCTCGCGCCACAAACACTTGACAAAAATCCCCAGAGGCTTCCTAGCTCTCCACAACGACCGAGATGACCCGCAGGCCACGACGAAACCATAGTCCGGCATCGACCGGACCCGCCGGAGCTTACTTCGAGGCGAAAGTCGGTGCACACTATCTGTTGACCCAGATTAAGCGACTCGGCGGTCGACTAGGTCACAAGGACAGTCGAATAGGGGAGGAAAGTTGGCGATTTTGGAGTTCGAGATGTCGCGGGTCGGTCCGCGGTCCCGATTC